>Ga0209537_1000024_pt1 | contig 148650 bp, 115 predicted proteins | sample BioPla4DNA1_FD_187698 | JGI IMG/M metagenome (GOLD analysis project Ga0209537, IMG submission 187698) | Biogas fermentation microbial communities from Germany - Plant 4 DNA1 (SPAdes) (version 2) | ecosystem: Engineered > Bioreactor > Anaerobic > Digestate | place: Bielefeld, North... | reverse complement strand
TGTACCGTTTGATTTTTCAAGTTTGAAGGATGTTTTTATAAGGATGCCCCTGTGGAAATTGAAAAAACGTACAAAGGTTATCGTTTATGACGGTTCCGATTCTTACAAACGTAATCCGGGTTGATGTCGTTACAATTAAGGAAAGCAATTGTGATTCTACATAAAAGGAGCGGGCTGCGATGGGAAATAAGATGAATTTACCGATTATGAAATTGATTTTATGGTTTTTTATGCTGTTTACCTTATCCGGATGTTTTGGAGGAAGGGAAATAAACGATCTGGAAATTGTCATAGGAATAGGAGTTGACAAGAACGAGAGTGCGGGAAACATTTTGCTGACAGCACAAATAGTTAAAGAGAATGAAACCGGAGGAACAGGAAAAGACGGTGGAGGGGAAGACAAGGCATTTTGGAATGTTAACAGCACGGGCAATTCAATTTTTGAAGCGGTAAGACAAATAACGCACAAGACAGGAAACAGGCTGTTTATATCCCACAATCAAGCTGTGATTTTTGGGAAAGATATAGCTTCAGAGGGGTTGGAAAAATATATTGACTTCTTTTTGCGTGCCCATGAAATGAGACCTACTGCATTGATTCTTATTGCCGAGGATCGGGCTTCGGATGTTATGGATGCCAAACCGGAAACTAAAAAGTTTCCTGCTGTCAATATTGAAAAGCTGGTCGAGTCCTATGCTTTTACCTCTCACTTATATAAAGTGAATATGAAAGATTTTGCTTCATGCATGATGAGTGATACTAAAGCTCCGATGGCACCTTTAGTCAGTGTTATGCAAGACAAGGAGAACAAGGACATTTATGTGTCAGGTTTGGCTGTATTTAAAAAAGGCAGAATGGTTGGTAAGCTAAACGAGGATGAAGTCCGGGGACTTTTGTGGGTACTCGGTAAAGTGAAAAGCGGTGTGATAACGGTTTCTTCACCTAATGAACAAGGAAGTGCCGTATTGGAGATTTTAAGTGCCAAAAGCAAAGTAACACCGGAATTAAAGGACAAAAGAATAGTGATGCATATAAAAATTAAAGAGGAATCGAGCCTTTCGGAACAGACTACAACCGAAAACCTGGCAACCGATTCAGCTTTTGAAAGAATGCAAAAAGCTTCGGCAGAAATCATACGGCAAGAGATATTGGCGGCTTTTGATAAATCCAAGGAACTAAATGCAGATATTTTTGGTTTTGGGGAAATGCTGCATAAAAAATACGGGAACGAGTGGAAGGCTTTAAAAGACAATTGGGATGATTTATATCCTTCTGTTGAATTAAAGATTGACGTTGAATCAAAGATAATAAAAACCGATTTATTAAAAAAACCGGCATGGCAAAGTGAAGGAGGGAAATAATATGAACATTGAAAAAGGAAAAATCACCGGTCAGCAATTACTATTCTTAATTGCCGGTTTTGTTCAGGGTTCAGTTCTATTGATAGATTTTACGGTAGGAATAACCGAGCACCAAACATGGATGGTTATATTGGTAGGACTGGCTGTTTCAACCCCGTTTTTTCTTTCCTATGTAATGCTTGCAAAAAGGTTTGCAGGGATGAATTTGGTTCAAATTAATGATATGGTATACGGCCGTTTTCTGGGTAAAGTTGTATCATTGTATTATATTTTCTTTTTTTTATTGACTTTGTCTTTTAATATTCGTGATGTAGGTGAGTTATACATAACATTTTTAATGCCGGACACCCCTTTTGTTTTACTGCTGGTAGTTTTTACTGCAACCTGTGCATATGCTGTTTCTAAAGGTATAGAAGTATTGGCAAGGGTAAGTCATTTGTTTGTATTTATCGGGATATTTGTTATAATCAGTACGTTTCCCCTTTTGCTTGACCAAATGGATTTTTCAAATTTCTTACCGTTTTTTGAGTTGCCGTTTGGGAAAATATTTCAGGGAGTCCATATAGTATCATCCGTCCCCTTTGGAGAAACAGTTGTTTTTCTTGCGATAATGGGAAGTTTGAATAATACTGAGCATGTAATTAAAAGAACTTATTCCGGCTTATTAATCGGTGCTGCAACTCTTCTTATTGTGGCTGTCAGGAATATAGCGGTTTTGGGCAAAACACAAACCATATGGACTTCTATGTCGTTTCAGTCAATCCGTCTCATTGATATTGGGACTATATTGACAAGGTTGGATTTTCTGGTAGGAATTGCACAGACGGTCTTAATATTTTTAAAATGCAGCCTGTTCTTTTATGCATTGGCGGTATCGCTTTCGCAATTATTCGGTTTAAAGTCATATTTACCGCTGATTTTACCTTTAGCCGGCATTGAGGTAGTTATTGCTGCTACTGTGTTCCAATCCCCGGTAGATCATGCTATGATTACACAAAATGCGGGAATAATATATTCCATTCCGCTTATGTTTGTAATTCCGCTCTTGTCGTTATTGATTGCGAAAATCCGCGGTTTGCCGAAGTTTGAAAGGGGTAAGGGGACATGATATTCCTTTTGTTGATTTATGCTTTAATCTTTATTATCAACGTACCGGGGCTGGTAAAGAAAAAAGAGTGGAGGGAGCTTACGTTTTTTTCCATACTATATATCATTGCCTTTACATTGGGTTTATTGTACGTTCTTGACGTACATATACCAAGTCCGATGAAAGGCTTGCAGTATCTTATTGTTGATATATTGGGCATAAAATACCAGCAGTAATAGAGGCTATGTTCCGAAATTGTCTTCTAGCTATCCTAATCGGGCAGATCTATTGAACTCCAATGTAAATCAGTAAGTGTTGATGTATTTTAAAATATAATAATGGAATTATAGAATAGAAATATTTTATAATGATGGAATAGGGTAGTATAGATTATTTTCAGTTCAAATTAAAATATTTCATAAAAATGGGAACGATTCTGCGTCGTAAACAGGAGTTGAGATATATGGCTGATAAGAAATGGATACGAATCATTTATGGGGACAAGCCCAGGCAAATGGTTAAAGAACTGCTGGAAGTTATTAAACCTGAAGAAGAAATAGATAAAAACGCACATGTTGGAATTAAACCGAATCTTGTTGTAGCAAAGCCTTCCTGTTCAGGAGCAACGACCTCACCGGAAATAGTGGAAGGACTTATCGAATATTTAAAATCGAAAGGTTACAATAAGATAGTAATTATGGAAGGCTCCTGGGTTGGAGACAGGACATCAGAAGCTTTTAAAGTGTGTGGATATGAGGAACTGTCAAAAAAATATGATGTTCCCCTTGTTGATCTTCAAAGAGATAAATATAAGGCTTATGATATAAACGGTTTTAGGATAAATATTTGCGACTGCATAATGAAGGTTGATTATTTAATAAACGTGCCGGTTCTAAAAGGTCACTGCCAGACCAATATTACCTGTGCTTTAAAGAATATGAAGGGTTGTATACCTGATTTCGAGAAAAGGCGGTTTCATACATTGGGCTTGCATAAGCCCATTGCATATTTAAACAAGCTCATAAAACAAAATCTAATAATCGTTGATGGTATGAACGGCGACCTTAACTTTGAAGAAGGCGGCAATCCGGTTCAGATGAACAGGATAATTGCGGGAAAGGACCCTGTGCTGATAGATGCGTACGCAGCACATTTAATGGGCTTTGACATTGAGGAAGTACCGTATATTGACATGGCTGAAAATATCGGTGTCGGAACTGCTGATTTGGCCAATGCTGAAATCATTGAAATGAATAAGGATACAGGAGCAAAAAAAATAGAACCTTCAAGAAGAGTCCGGCAATTATCAAAACATATTGTCGAAGATAGTTCCTGCTCAGCCTGCTATGGAAGCCTCATTTATGCACTGGAAAGGTTGGATGATAGAGGTCTGTTGAATAAACTTAAAGAAAAACTGTACATTGGTCAGAATTTTAAAAATAAACGGTATGATGGGGTGGGTATTGGTATATGCGCTTCAGGATTTGATAAATGTGTTACGGGCTGTCCGCCAAAAGCCAGAGATATTGTAGAATATTTGGAGAGCCTTATACTTAAAGACCATATATAAGAGAGAAGCCATGCGAAAATTTTAAGAAGGAGTGAAACAAAAAACCTGTACTTTTCGCCAAACTAGTGGTACTTATAAGAAATGAATTTAACTGAAGGTTTTAATGTTAAGCCAAGAAGGTTAATGCAGAGATAGCTATTTTATATTTTTTAGGGTATAGTGTTTAAATTAATGGAAAATGAATTTTGCCGTTTTTGGTTAACATACGTTTTGATTCCCTGAATAGAGCTTTTTACGGTTGTTTTCTACCGGCAATGGAATTCATTTAAGCGAACCTATTATACCAAGCGGATTTCCTGTGCCGGAGATGTTCTCGTAAGATGTATATTTCTTTGACTTGAGGACTTTCAGTTCAGTATTATGCAAACATTTCCTAAAACCATAACAGAAGATGATGTTATAAGCATAGAAAACTTAATTTTTATCTGTACGCTTATGCTTCATAAAATAATAACCCAACCCACCGATACAAACAATCAAGCCCAATAATGCAGGTTTTAAAATAGACATGCCTGCTTCACCGCTAAAGGCAATACTCCAAATAAATTTTAATACAGCTGCCCCTATGATAACGCCTAAAAGCCATTTCCAGTTTCTTTTCCATGCTGCTGTAAGAAGCATAAAGAAAAATAGGGGTACTGCCAAACTCATTAGAATTTTCGGAGCGGTCCATTCACCCTTTAGGTATTCCATTTCAAAAGCTAAAAATTCTAAAACTTGAGGGTTGTTTGCAGCGGGAACGGGGAACCAGAACATACTTGTAAACAGAGCAAATATTGAAGCGAATATACCGGTAAAGCTTTTCTTGAATGCAAATATAACAATCGGTATTATAAACAAGGGCCTTATATACCAGCTCAATACATTATGGTGTCTTTCAAATGCCCAATTGAAAAACGCATCATTGGTTAGAAACAATGCAATAAATACTATGTTAGCAACTGCAAATAACATTCCGAATATAAAATCTATTTTCTTCTTCATGGTGAGCCTCCTTGTATCTTAATTACTATTATTCCGGATCCCATTAAATAGTATGTGCAAGAGAGAGTCTACAAAGTTATTTACATCGTCTTCGTTATATTCGTAACCGATATTGCCGAACTTGTTAAGCATATACTTATTAACTGCACCGGCTAAGGATTGCAGTAACATACTTAAGGCTAAGGAATCAACACTGCTGTCTATTTCACCTTTGGTTTTTGCGTTTTCTATCATTTGAATAAACAGGACTTCCGATTGCTTGTCTCCTTCCTTTATAACTGCTGATTTAGCCGATTCATCATTTTCTTTGGAGAATTGCTCACCTAAAGCTGCATATTGAGGATGTTTTTTTGCGAATTCTATGCCTTTTAGAAAAAGCAATCGAAACTGTTCTATGAAAGTTAAGTTATGGGATTCTTCTATAGCAGTGGAGAAAAAGTTGACTTTTTCTTTTATGGCCAAAGTCATTATATAAACGTACAAATCCAGCTTATCTTTGAAATATTGATAGAAGCTTCCTTTGGCAATGTTTGATTTTTTGCATATTTGATTTATACTTGCTGTATTATAGCCGGCTTTAGAGAATTCGTCTACAGCAGATGAGATTATCAAGTTTCTTTTATCCTCCGGCAAGTTAAAAAAGGTATCTTGAGGCATAAGAACCTCCTTTCAAAGCTATGTGACCACATGGTCATATCCCTACTTATATTATACGACCACATGGTCGTATTGTCAAACATAAAAATATATGTGGATTTTCATTTATCACATCTTGACAATGACGTTTTACAATTGTAAAATAAAAATAGATTCGACAAATGTAAAATAAGGAGGGATAAAATGCCCAACATAAAAAAACTTCCCGACAGCGAGCTTGAAATTATGATGGTTATCTGGAATGCTGAGGAAAAGGTAACATCGGATTATATTATGGCTAACCTTGATAAGACCTGGCAGAAAACTACTGTGCTTAATTTTCTTACCCGTTTGTGTGACCGTGGTTTTCTAAAATACCACAAGGAGGGCAGGCTTAATGTTTACGAGCCCCTTGTGAATAAAGAGGAATATCTGCAGAAAGAAAGCAAATCGTTTTTACAGAAACTGCATAACAATTCCCTCAAAAGCCTTGTTGCATCATTGTATGACGGAAAAAACATTTCAAAAGAGGATTTGGAGGAACTGAAAAAGTTCATTGAGGAGGCGGAGTAATGCTGAAAAACGTATTTGCCATTTCCCTTTCCATGTCGGCAGTTATCTTGTTGCTGCTGATTGTTTCGCCCCTTTTAAACAAACGTTACAGTGCAAAATGGCGTTATTTTATATGGCTGATTATAGCCATAAGATTAATTATTCCGGTAAGGATTGAATTGCCTAAAGCCCCTGTAAACATATCAGTTCCCAATCAAATAGTGTTTTTCAGGCAAGAAGGAGTACCTGTTATGGTTACGGATGACAGCTATACCCCAAAAGGCAATACTTCGCCTGTTTCTGCCGACTACGCACCGGTCATTACATTGCAGGAGTTATTGGCTGTTGTTTGGGGAACAGGTGCTGTCGGTTTTTTCTTATATCACATTATAAACTACATAATCTTCAAGAGAAAAATCAAACCCCATTGTAAGAAGGCTAATATCGGGGTTTTGGATGATGTACTGGAAGATATGAAGCTTAAAGTAAAACCGCAGCTTTTAGAATGCAGTAAGATAGCAAGCCCAATGATGATAGGATTTTTAAAGCCTACGATTTTATTACCGGATATCGATTATTCAAACAATGAGCTTTATGTTGTGTTAAAACATGAGCTTACCCACATAAGACGGGGAGATCTCTGGTATAAGCTTTTGCTCATTGCGGCAAATTCCATTCATTGGTTCAATCCCCTTGTATATTTAATGGTAAAGGCAGCAAACCGCGATCTGGAGTATTCGTGCGATGATGTCGTGGTGAAAAACAGTGATATGAATTTTAGAAAAGAATATTCCCTGACCATTTTAAAAGCAATGCAAAAAACCGAGAAAGCTGTACTTTCAACCTATTTAAACGGAGGTGTTTCGAATGAATAAAATTTTAAAACCGCCTGCTCTTTCAACGAGTTTTTCTGAAAACGGGAAAAGGGCGAAAAAGAGATTTGAGAATATTTTAAACATAAAAGCGAAGAAGACCGGGGCTTTGGCTTTTGTTTCGATTCTGATTTTTGTCGGCGTAGTCGGAATGTTGGTGGGTTTTAATTCCCAAAACAATATACCATATTTTTGCCAAAGCTTTGAGTGCTATTTTGAGCTTCCGAGAAGCTGGGAAAATAAATATGAAATTGAAGAAAGAAATAATATAGTATATGTTTATCATAAGGCCATTCGCCAGGAATACGGAGAAGGCACGGGATTGTTGTTTTACATAGAAATGCTTGAAGGTGATAATTTAACCCATGAGGATATTACAGACCCCGGGAACCGCTCGATTGCTTTGCAGGGGGACGGTTATACCTATGTTTTCGGTATGCCCACAGATGTTCAGTATCCGATATGGGAGGGCGGCAATAAAGCCATGGCGGATGATTATCTGAAGATGTCAGAAGATAATGAACAAATAAAAAAGAGCATACGGCGTGTAACTGCAAATATGACGGACACACGTACTGCTATTGTAACAGAAGATACCGATTTGCTTGCCGATCCCCAGGGAAACGGTGTCGGTGTTGAACTTATGAAAAATGACCTTGTGTATGTAATTTATGATGAAAACGATGATTTCTATTATGTTCAGCTTCCTGTAATGAGTATTCCTCCGACAGAAGGATATATTTCTAAAAAAGCAGTTTCCTTTGATAAAAATTTATTTGACAATGCGAATTTCGGCATCGTTAAAACCGGGAAGATATACAAATCGACCAATGAAAAGGATATATATCAAGGAGGTCATAAAAATGTATTTCGTATAATTAAACGTCAAGGAGAATGGGCAGAGGTTAATTTGGTAGGGGGAGATGACGGCAAATGGGTTAAGATTTCCGACATTTCTTATGAATTAATCCCATATAATATTGATCCGTCCTATACCGATATGCAAAAAGAGGTGGACAACGGCCGGCAGCTTTGGCGTCTTAACCCGTTGGAGGTGGCACAGGATTATGTTTTTAATACCATAAAAAAGAGTGGGGGTACCTTTGAGCTAACCCATTCTGACGATGATGGGAGTATGGTAACATATACAAGTGACGAAAATGAAGATACCATTATCCATTTGTATAGACCAGTCAAAAAAGGTTCCGGTGGTATTTGGGTTGTCGATGATAGTACAATTATAATGGATAAAATCTTAAGTGTAATACCGGCGAATAAGCAGATTGCAGTAAACAGTGGTATGGGATGGAAAATTCATCTCAAAGAATTGATGGATTACCAGGATTACAATTACGGAGAGGGTTTTAATTTAGAGCAAGAGGCAAAAAAGCTCGGGATCAATATATACGATTATGTCGGGCATGTTTTGAATGTTTTCATATATGGTGTTGAACCCTTACCATACTCTAGTCAGAGTTATACAAGCTCGCCGTATATATTTGTTTTTGAAGGCACAAACTTGATTGCTTATAAGGATTTGAAGAACTGGGACAATGAAAGAATTGCAAGAAATGTCTTGATTACTTTGTATGAACAAAGTAATGCTCATTTCTATAAATAGTGATTATGTTGTTTCTATAACTTACTAATTTATTATAGCTCACAGGGTATAATATAAACTGATGATAATTACTGCCGGTGACATTGCTGTCCAACAGGAAGCACTGCAAAACGGACAAATACGGCAAAAGCATTTGACGGTTCATAGAGTATTTGGTAAAATTAATTAAAATATCGTCAACAGTTTATATACTTGTTATATAATGGATATGGACAATTAAACGGAAGATATTTTTGGAATAGAATAGTGGCAAAATAACTTAAAGAAAAGAAAGGATAAGACAGAATGCTTAATCAGGAAATAGTAAAGCTTTTGAATGAACAACTAAATAAGGAACTATATTCTGCATATTTGTATCTGGACATGGCAAATTATTATGCAGATCAAAATCTCAGCGGGTTTGAAAATTGGTTCTACGTACAGGCACAGGAAGAACGGGACCATGCTATGTTGTTCCGCCAGTACTTGTTGAATAACGGCGAATCAGTGGTTTTGACGGAAGTTGCTGCTCCAAATGAGAAATACAACAATTTTAAAGACCCATTGGTGAAAGCTTTAGAACATGAAAAGTATGTAACTGCTTCTATTAACAATATATATGAAGCTGCAATGAAAATTAAAGATTTCCGTACAATGCAATTCCTTGACTGGTTCATTAGTGAACAAGGCGAAGAAGAAAAGAATGCCGATGACAATATCAAGAAATATGACTTGTTTGCAGGCGATCCCAAGGGCTTGTATATGTTGGATAATGAAATGAAAGCAAGAGTATATACAGCACCGTCTTTAGTTCTTTAATGTAGACTTGGAGTCCGGCGTTTTCCGATTTTCGGTTGACGCCGGATTTTTATTGGTGAACCAATCTTTAAATTGACTTCTAGTTATTCTTAGGTTTGATGGTTTTAAGTATTATATAGCCTGTAATAATGGGAACCAGTACTCCCAGCGCTTTCAATATCTATTTTTAGCTGTCTTCAAACTTCTTGGTTCGAAGTATACATCCTGTAACAATAGCAATCAGGGCTCCCAGTAAAACAGAGGATATCCTGAAATATAATACTCTGGAATTTTCCGCTTTTCCTAGTATCAGATACATTGCTCCAAATGCCATAATTATAAAACCGGTTTTATTAAGACTTTCAATAAATTCCTTCTTCCTGTTTTTAACTCTGCGTTGTTTGTCAAATGTATTTTTATTTCTGTCTTTTGTAAATGAGTACAAAATCATTTTAGAAGTTCCCCTTAAAGCCCCATAAAGAGTAAACCTATATGTATCGGTAGCAGAATCGTATTTTAGTATACCGTATTCAAGTTGTTCATTTAATTCTTTAATGTAGGAATCTGCAATACTCTCAATAACAGAAGAACTTATTTTTTTCTGCGACGATATTCTTGTTTCACTTTCTTCCTTAACTCTTTCCCGGTGAAATGCAATTAGTTCTTTCAAATCTTTCCCGGGCAGTGCAAATACCTTTTTATTTTTAAGTTTAAACACCGACGGTTCACGGTTTGTAGTTGTTGCAATTTTAAAACCGTCTTCAAACTCTGTCTCAAGAGAGATTACTATTTTTTGGGTATCCTTAACTCGAAGTTGATATAAACTTGCTTCTATGCCTTCATTGAAGTTTAGAAAAACTCTCATCTTAGTTTCTTGATCCGGTGCAGTAACTACAGAATAATCTCCTGAAAATTCAAAGCCTTCCGAGGTTAAAACATTATTATATTCTAAATAAAAATTCTCATCCACACCGGGCATGGGTGATAAATTAATACGTTCAATTTTAGGTTTGGCATTCATTTTGGATGTATTCAATACCAATAAAACGATAAGTCCAAAAAATCCTGCAATTGCTGAAAGGGTTACTGCGATTACAATAAGTGTGATTTTGATTACCATAACCGAAATGTTTTCTCCCCTTTATATAGATATTTCAACAACACTCTTTAACATTAGCACAAAAATCAAAATTTGTCATTAAGTTGGCTATATATTTTGAATTCCGAGTTTGTATGCAGCCATTGAAGTCTAGAAATAATATAAAATAATTATTGCATAAATATACAGAATGATGTATAATTATACGTAAAATCAGAGAGGGGATTGTTATGAATAAAGCTAAATATGCAGTTGAATTTTTCAATAAAGGATTTAACTGCTCTCAATCGGTATTTTGTGCTTTTTGTGAGGATTTTGGGGTAGATACTAAGCTTGGTCTTAAAATGGCGTGCTCATTCGGTGCCGGAATGGGTTATATGGGTGAAGTTTGCGGTGCAGTTTCCGGTGCTTTTATGGTTTTGGGTTTGAAGTACGGACAGAATAATGAACACGACCAATATTCCAAGACGCTGAATTATCTATTGGTTAAGGATTTTGCATCAAGGTTTAGAGAGATAAACGGTTCAATAAACTGTAAAGAATTGATACAGTATGATTTAAGCGATGAGGGACAATTGAATGCTGCAAGGCAAACAGATGTATTTACCACGAAGTGTCCCAAATATGTAAAAGATGCAGTGGAAATACTGGAAGAAATAATTACAGAACATAGAGTGTGAAGTGATGAAATAAAGAAATATATTTGAGTTTTAATGATGGCAAAGTATTTTTGCTATAAGAATATATTCTTTAAAATGAATGGTTTATTATATAATTAATTTTCACAGGAAACAACTGGTAGTTTACCTTGATATAAATAGCAGATTCCGGTGAGGCATCCAAGGCATTTTGGCAACGTTTAACCCCCACAGTTTTTTAGCAATGAGTGTATAGAAATTTTTTGAAAAAGTTATCAACTGTCATAGTAAACCAATTTTCTGCTTGCATTTTATGTGATACAATGACATATTTAAGAACCACCAAAGCGTTGATTTAATGGGGTTGGTTAATATCTTACGGAAGAGGTTTCTTGGACTTTTTGCCTGAAGCTATTGATTTTTTAAATGTTTGTTGCACATTAACCATGTGCGAAAGTTAATTCTATAGTAGAAATTTCGTTATAGGTCTTCCGGTAGGAAGGCCTATAATCGCGTTTTGACAATTTAAAGCATCGTAGTATGCAATCGGTAGTAAGCATTACTAAATTAATACACATTATATTTCTACTTGTATTATGGGAAATTTGTCATATAATTGTAGGAGTGAATGAATTTTAATAATGGGAGGATCTAAAATGACACTGAAATCAAAACCTGTACAGACAAAGCTGGGAATATTAATGAAATCGGAAGGTTCTATAGGAATAATTTTAGCTCTGTTAATGTGCTTGTTTTTAATGACTTCTTGTTCGAAGTTTGCAAAGAATGAAAATCAAAAGGATGGAGGACAGAAGGCTATTGCTTCTAAAAGCGGAACAGATTATTATGATCATTCAGAAGAACAAGAACAACCTCAGTTGGTTATGAAACTCTTTGTAAATTTAGGAATGGATGATTATTACCGTGTGCTGGACCTTACCGGAAATACAGTTACATACAGTTATTACAACTATGAAAATTCAGATGCACCTGAGCTAGATCAGAAGACCGTGCCGTTTGATGAAATATTGAAAGTAGAAAATGATGTTCGCCAATTTTTAATGTTTATGTATTTAATTGATGAGTCTAATGAGATAAAGCTCGATATGAGTGATGATTTTATTAATCAAGTCGAAAACAATCCGGATTTTAGAGAGAACCTCGGAAAAGTTTTGAATAAACCTTTTAATATGAAGCTTCTGAATAACACCATAACACCTCAGGATATTGAAGAGGCTGTTAAAGGCAACTAATGTTTTTCATTGCAACCGAGGAAGCTTTATCAGGGGATTTTTTTGATATAGGACAGAAAATAGGCACTGCAAAAGGAAAGGATTATTACTATGCAACGGGGACAGATTAACCTATTGGAGGTTTAGATATTGCCTCGGACGAAATACTTCAGGAATTTGTAACTGATGAAACTGAAAGAAAGTTAATTGAAGAGGCTTTTAAAAAGGCCAGGGAAATGGAGAGAGATATTAGCAGTGTTATCGAAAGTTTTAAAGAAATAGGATCCTAATATGTATGATATGAATAAATAATAAGCGATAAACTTCTAAAATAATATGAAAGATGGGTGGATGTGAAATGTATAATGCAAAAAAATCAGCTGTTTTTTTAGTAATGCTAGCTCTTGTATGCGGGATGTTTTTAGGGTGCTCAAAAAAATATGTGTCGAATACTTCCACACCGACGGGTTCTGTATCTGAATCTTTAAATACAAATGAGCAAACTGAGAAGCAGGTGGGTACATCTCGGGAAGAAACGATTCGGGTAGAGTCACCTAAGGTAGAATCACATAATAATTTGGAGGATGACACAAGTAAAACAGATTCCTCTGACTTGGATTTGTGGTTGGGAACTTATAGTTTTTCAGAATATGTTCCTGAAGATCAAAACATGTTTTACGGAATTTCAATAAGCAAAGAAGGGGAAAATTATTATTCCCAAATAAGTATCGATGGCTTTCAGACTATGAAAAGGCTAAAAGCACAGGTTTTGGGGGATGAAAATTCCGTGGACCTGGTATTTGAAGAATATTTGCCGGATAATGTATTTGAGCCTTACGATAAAGGTGATGTTCTTTTGAGTTTTAAAAGAGAAAATGGAGAAATACATACTTATTGGGGAAAAATTCAGCCAATAGTTGAGAGCAATGCAGAATCAGGCAGGGTTTATTTTACTAAAGAATGATTTATACTGCTTGCTTTAAAAAATGATTGCTTTATGATGCTTTAAAAATGGACTCAACCCATTACTTCCAAATTGATAAAAATCGGATATTGAGACACAAGCAGTCTAAAGTGACAAAGTAAAAAAACTGTGGAAACAGCAGGACTAACTGATAAAGCTTTGTTGTGTCTATAAAATGCGTAGAGGTGATAACTTGTGGAATTAAATACATTATTGGAAGGACATCAAAAGTGGGTTGATTCTAATGGATTAATGGGGAAAAAAATAGAGATAGAAAAAGCGGTTTTTAATAAATGTACAATTAATAACAAGAAGCTATGCAGTGCTCATATGGTTGAAGTTAGTTTTGACTATTGTAATTTGAAAAATAATGATATGTATGCCTGCTATTTTTTGAGTTCATCATTTTTTAAAGCTGACTTATCGGAATCAATTTTAAGTAAGGCTGTATTTGATTATGCTTCATTAAGATACTCAAATATGAAATGCTGTATAGCAATTAAAACCTCTTTTGATTGTGCAGACATAAGTAATTCAGATTTATCAGGTTCAGATTTGAGAGGAGCAATATTAAGAGGAGCCGATTTAAGTAATGCAAATCTTCAGAATGTAGATCTGACAAGTGCAGTATTAAGCAGAGCGTTGCTTTTTGGAACAAATTTCAGGGGAGCAAAAGGCGTTGAACAGGTATATTCGAACTATGTATTTGTCGGGACAAAAGATGAACCGGTAAGATTAGAAGGTGATGATGTTGTAAGATGGCTAATAGAAAAAGCTGGACTGTAGCAATACAGCTTCGGGATTTTTTGTTGCGCCCGGCATGGGCAACAACTTGATGGTTAAAGTCCACTTCGGGCTTGGGAATAGGGATCGTTAGCCAAGAGTAAGGGTATCTACTTACAAGAATAATAAAATTAATATATTGTGGGATTAAATTTGAATGGAGGATTTGGATTATTGGAATACCAACACTTGCTAGAGAAGTTTGATGATATGTCACTAATTGTAGCATTGATACTTCCTGAACATACAGTGGATGTAATAAATCAAATCGGGAAGACAATGAATATTGCTATCAATACAGAGAAGCTAACAGCTGCTTTGGAGTCATCTGACACAAAGGGGAAAAATAAGGTTTGTTTTTTTGAACGTGAAAGGGAGTTCATTTATATTGATTGCCATAAACCACAGAATTTGCATCAGGTTATTATACGATGTTTAAGTAGTGAAAAAGAAAAAATATATGACTCATTTTACAAGTGGGTAAAGCTAAGACAAGAGTTATATGGTCAACCAATAAATAATGATATTATTGACTGGATGCATCCTGGTGAAAAGTATAAAAAAGTCAAGAATCCGTTAGTAGCTAGTCTACAGTATAATGAATTGATTGACTGAATTTGTTGTTTACCCTGGCTGCAGCAATTACTTTTTTGGATTGAGGTTGATCAAAGTGGAGAAAATGTTATTGCTGAAAGCTATTAAAGAAAAAGAAGTAATTAAGTATTTGGAAGGCAAAGATGGATATAATTTTGAAGTGGAGCATTGGGTAAATGCCAGCGCTCCTACAGATTGGACCAAAATTATACCTAAAGGTATTTATGCCGTATATCGTGAAAATCCGGAATTTAAAATTGATGAAATTTATGAAGATGCTTTATTGGAAATGATGGATGGAGATCCTTTTGATATTTATGTAGCATTATCCATAATACATTTTCAATTAATTAGAGAGGAGAGAAATGCATCACCATTTACTATCGATAAAATCAAAGTACTAAAAAAACTCAGTCAAACTTTGATACGCAATAAAGAGAAGTTGATGAATTATTTTGAATGGGAAGGTAAGAAATATAAAGAAGGAATATGGGGTGAAGTTATTAGGATTGATAAGCTTTTTAAGAGCAAGTGGAATATATCTATTATAGATTACAATTTTACTTAAATTCTTTTTGTATAAATGTTATTAATAATATACATATATAGAATAAAATTCTGTCATTGACGCTGTTAATATTTATGTAGTAAAATCATATAGTAAAAATTGAGGTGAAATTTAAGGCAATAAAGTCAAGACCCTTCAATTACTTGACTTTGTTGCTTTTATAATTATAAGGAAAAATTTTGATATTGGAAAGGGTTGCCATGAGTAAAGAAAATATTATCGAACTAAAAGGTATCCAAAAATGTTATGACGACTTTGTCGCCGTAAAAGATTTTAATCTTGAAGTTAAAAAGGGAGAATTTGTGACATTTTTAGGTCCGTCAGGGTGCGGTAAGACAACGACGCTACGAATGATAGCGGGTTTTGAACTTCCCACAGAAGGCCAAATTCTATTACATGGCAAGGATATAAGCAATCTTCCTCCTAACAAAAGGCCTATCAATACGGTATTTCAACGATATGCCTTGTTTCCGCATCTTAATATTTTCGAAAATATTGCATTTGGCCTGAAAATGAAATATGTAGACGTAACTTATAAAAACAGCAAGGGAGAAACCATTGTTCGGAAAGAAAAACTATCGAAGGAGCAAATAAGAGAAAAAGTAAAACGTGTGTTGGAAATTGTGGATTTGGAAGGCTTTGAAAAACGGGATATTTCTACTCTTTCCGGTGGGCAGCAGCAGAGAATTGCCATTGCCAGAGCTATTGTCAATGAACCTGAAATATTATTGCTGGATGAACCGCTTGGTGCTTTGGATTCAAAGATGCGCAAGGAAATGCAGATTGAGCTTAAAGCCTTGCACGAAAAGTTCGGCATTACTTTTATTTACGTAACTCACGATCAGGAGGAAGCTCTTACTATGTCGGACAAGGTTGTTGTAATGGCCGACGGTATGATTCAGCAAATAGGAACACCGGAAGAAATATATAATGAACCGAACACCGTATTTGTTGCTGACTTTATCGGTGAGAGCAATATCTTTAGCGGCAAAATGACCGGAAAGAAGAAAGTTTGCTTCTGTGATGCTGAATTTGATTGTATTGATGATTTACCTGCCGGTTCGGACGTGGATGTGGTTGTAAGACCTGAAGACATAGAAATGGTGCCTTCAGAAAACGGTCAAATTCGGGGAACAGTTAAAGATGTGAATTTTAAAGGGATACATTATAATATAACCGTTCAGTCAGGAGAAAATGAAATATTGCTTAAAAGTACAAAACATGTAAAAGTAGGAGAAAAGCTGGGGCTTAGAATCGAGCCTAACGGAATTCATGTCATTCATGCAGAAACCGATATCAATACTTATGAAGGTGTTATTACTGCAGTGGATAAAGTAGCTTTTGCAGACGGAGAATTCGATTGCGATATTACAAAATTGTATCCGGGATCGAGTATCTCCAATAATAATTTGTATGATATGGACGGAAACAAGATTAATGTTATCGGAAATTCTGTAACGGTAAGAGTTCCCATATCCGCTCCGGCCATGAGTGACGATATTGATGCGGGTGGAACGAAAGGTCATATTGCTTCCCTTATTTACAAGGGAGACCATTATCATTATGTTGTACGTACAAAAAGCGGTGAAAACATTCATTTGCGTGACAAGAGCTTATGGAATGAAAATGACTATGTCAGTGTAATTATACCGAAGGAAAGCATTGATTTGTCACTTAATGCAGAGGAGGCACAGGATGTATGAGATATAGTTTTTCACGTAAACAATTGTGCATTCCTTATGCAGCATTTTTGGTGTGTTTTGTTATAGCACCGCTTATTGTTATATTTTATTATGCCTTTACCAACGGAGAGGGAAGATTTTCAATACAAAATTTGATAAACTTCTTTACCAGCAGCAATACGGTAGGTACCTTGTTTTACAGCATATTGATTTCCGTTACCACTACCGTTGTATGTTTATTGGTAGCTTATCCGGTTGCTTACATTCTGGCACGAAGCAATATTAAGAGAAAAGCAATTTTGCTGGCTATATTCGTAGTTCCGATGTGGATTAATTTTACCTTGAGAATCCTGGCATTAAAAGAAGTTCTCTCTGTGATAGAAGGCAACCTTGCATACCATCCGTTTTTAAATACCATAATCGGTATGACTTATGATTATTTGCCGTTTATGATTTTACCTTTATACACTACTTTGATGAAGCTTGACAATCAACTTTTAGAAGCGGCTTATGACCTTGGTGCCAATAAAATGGAGGTATTTACAAGGGTTACACTACCCCTTTCCTTGCCTGGGATTGTAAGCGGTGTTACGATGGTGTTTTTGCCGGCAATGACCAATTATGTAATCCTGGACATGCTTTATAACAATACCTTTATAATGGGAAGCTTGATTGGAAGTTATTTCAATGCCTATGACTGGCATGGTGGTTCTATGATATCCATTGTGCTGTTGTTCATTGTATTTATCATAACATGGGCAACAAAAGGATTCACTGAGAAGGAACCGGAAAAGGAGGCAATCCTATGATTAAGAAAATATTGAGTGGTTCATGGATTGGAATTGTATTGCTTTTTATGTATTCTCCTATTCTGATTCTGGCAGTTTATAGCTTTATGGATACTCCTGTAATTGGAGGCACGGGCAGTTTTTCCTTGCAGAACTATATAACCCTCTTTACCTCAGAGGAGCTAATGGATATGATTATCGGAACCTTGACTTTGGCTTTGCAATGTGCGGTTATATCTACGATTTTAGGAACACTGGGTGCAATTGGCGCTTTTTATTCGAAAAAGGGGATGAGAGGGTTTGTGAGTACCTCCAATCAGATCCCTGTAGTTAATGCCGATGTTGTAACAGGATTTTCTATTTGTGTATTGATGATAGTTGTGTTCGGTGTAAATAAAGATTCATTTATACCATTAATCACCGGGCATGTTGTTTTGGCTACACCTTTTGTCTATCTTTCCGTTATGCCAAAGCTCAAGCAAATGGACCACAATCTTTATGAAGCAGCCCTTGATTTGGGTGCCAGTGCGAGACAGGCATTAATGAAAATTACAATTCCGCAGATAATGCCGGGTATTGTTTCCGGATTTTTGTTGGCGGTAACCTTATCTTTAGACGATTATTTTGTTACTACGTATACAAAGCCTGCCACCTTTAATACTATCAGTACCTATGTGGTCAATGCGACAAAGGGCTCAAATACTGAGTTGAAAACTGCGCTTTGGGCTTTATCTACGTTGATTTTTGTGATTATTCTATTGGTAGTACTTGTAAGTAACATATCTGCCAGCAGAAAGGAGGGCGGTGAGGAGAATGTCAAAAATGAAATCTAAACGAAGAAAAAGATATTCATTGCTTTTACTGGGATTGCTTCTTTTGACGGAGGGATTATCTGCAGTATTTAGTGTATCGGAAGCGAAGGCCAAAAATGATGATACGATTGTTTTGAAAATCGGTAATTGGGAAGAATATATCGATTACGGCGATTGGGATGATGACGAAGCTATTGAGCTGGAAAGCGGAACAATAATGGGCGAAAACGACATAATGACCGACTTTGAGGATTGGTATTATGAAACTTACGGCAAACGTGTGGAAGTGGAATACTCAACCTTTGGAACCAATGAGGATTTGTACAGCAAAATTGTTCTCGGAGAAACCTATGATCTGGTTTGCCCTTCGGAATATATGTTTTGCAAGCTATTGAAAGAGGATAGGCTCCAGCCACTGTCCGAGAGCTTTTTTGATACATCCGACGAGAATAATTATTATATTAAAGGAGTATCGCCGTATATTAAACATATTTTTGATATTAACGAAATTGACGGAAAGCCTTGGAGCGCATATGCGGCAGGGTATATGTGGGGAACTATTGGTATTGTATATAATCCGGATGAGGTAAGTGAGGAAGATGCCTCAAGCTGGTCAATTCTTGCCAATCCCAAATATAAGAAAAGAATAACTGTAAAGGACAGTGTCAGAGAATCCTATTTTCCTACACTGGCTATTTTACACAAGGATTTGCTGCTCAGCGAAGAATTTATTAACAGTGAGGATTACTCGGAAAAACTGGCGGAGCTTTTGAATGACACCCGTCCGGAAACTATTGAAAAAGCTGAGGAATTGCTGCGACAAATAAAGGAGAATGTATATTCTTTTGAAGTTGACAGCGGTAAAGCGGATATGATTACAGGTAAAATTATTGCCAATTTGCAGTGGTCCGGGGATGCAGTATATATAATGGAGGAGGCTGAAGAAGAGGATTATTACTTCAATTATGCCGTTCCTGAGGAATGTACCAATCTATGGCTTGACGGTTGGGTGATGCTCAAGTCCGGAATAAACGGCGATCCGGAGAAGCAAAAAGCTGCAGAAGCTTTTATTAATTTTATTTCCAGGCCGGATAATGTGATCAGGAATATGTATTACATCGGTTATACCTCTACGATCTCAGGCGGAGACAATCCTTTGATTTATGAATATGTCAACTATAAATTCGGAGCGGAAGAGGATGAAGCTACGGTAGAGTATCCTCTGGGCTATTTTTTCAGCGGTGATGATGAGGATGAAAATTTTGTGATTAAAACTACTGAAGATCAGGCAAAAAGGCTTTTATTTGCCCAATATCCGCCAAAGGATATTATCGACCGGAGTGCTGTAATGGGCTATCTTCCTGATGATGTAAATGCCCAGTTGAACCAGATGTGGATTAACGTTAGATGCTTTAATTTCAGTCAGGTTTCCGGGACTGTTTGGCTTAGAGCGCTTGCAATCATTTGTTTTATTTCGATTTTAATTGTTATTTGGGTTAACCGTTACAGGATTTTCAGAAAGCCTATCAAACCGGGATATTATAGGGTTGATTGATAAGGGATGTTTTTTATTGATATAATAGATTAAAATTAATAAATAAAATGCCTTCATAAATCAATGTATTTGTGGGGGCATTTTTTATTTTGAGTTTTTGAATTTGCCTATGATTTGGTAATAAAAAAATTGTAGAAAAGCTAAAAATATGCCGAAAGATATATCAAGATATACTATGTGAGGTTTTGTCAAATTATTACATTATAAAAAGGAGTTGTAATTTTTATGAAATGGATTTCAGATTTATCGATTAAAAGAAAGATCCTTGCAACTATAATTTCAACAGTAGCTTTGATTGCTATATTTGCAGTATGGGCGGCAAGTTCAAGTATCAGTGTTCAGAATGCACAAACAAAAATGCTGAAATCAGGCCTTATTGCACAAGATTTATTATTGAATGCCGACAGAGACCTATATCAGGCATATACAGCGGTTCAAAGTCTGGTTCTGGCAGATAACTCAAAAGAAGAAATTGATAAGCAAATTGCTTTTTTTAATGACAATGTTAAAACGGCAGAGGAAAGACTTTTAGAAGCAAAAAAGGAAATGGATGCAACAAAGAGTGATTGGGTGGAATTCAGATCAGCGCAAAGCAAGCTTACGGCATATGAACTGTTTGAGAAAGTAATTCCCGGAATGAAGGAATGGGCTCGGCTTTCAACATTATCTATAGACAAAAAAGCTTTTGATAAAGATTGGGAAGAGACATTCAACCAGTCTCGCGAGAGTTTGGATGAGATAACGGAGCTACTTAAAGAAGCTATAAATGTAAATGAAGCAAATTACAAGAGGGCAAGAACCAACTCTCTAGTGAGTATTTTCAGTGTATTAGCGGTTATATTGGGTTTAATTTTTGCATTCGGATATTCTGTAGTCAGGAATATATCAAAACCCCTTGGTTCGTTGGTAGAAATGGTTGAGGAATTTGAAAAAGGCCATTTGAAAAAAAGGCTGAATTTAAACAGAAAAGACGAAATAGGACGGCTTGCCAATACAATGGACAATTATGCCGACTATATTCAAAACTATGTGGTTAGCTCAATGGATAAAATATCAGAAGGAAATTTTGATTTCGAGTTTTTGATAAAGGATGATAAGGATGAGATAGGTCCTGCCTTGAAAAAGACTGCCGAGTCGATAAAAGGACTTGTTAACGAAGTAAATACATTAACCTCGGCAGCAATTGAAGGTAAACTTCAAGAGAGAGGAAATAAGGAAAAATTTAAAGGATTGTACCGGGATATAATTTCAGGAATCAATAACACGCTGGATGCGGCAATTGAGCCGATATATGAAGCGACTTGCGTACTTGAAGAAGTAGAAAAGGGAAACTTGCAGGTTAGTGTAAAAGGAGACTATAAAGGTGAGCATGCAATAATAAAGAATGCAATGAACAAGACAATAAACAATTTAAAGACCTATATCAGCGAAATCAGCCATGTGTTGAATCAAATGTCGGAAGGAAATTTGGACATCATGGTGGATAAAGAATTCAAAGGGGATTTTGCTGAGATAAAAGATTCTCTCAACCGTATTTTGGATGCGTTCAATAATGTGCTTAACAATATGAAAGAAGCATCATTACAGGTGTATGCAGGTTCGAAACAAATTGCGGATTCGTCGCAAATGCTTTCCCAGAGTACTACAGAACAAGCAAGTTCAATTCAGGAATTGACAGCAGTTATGAATGAAATAGCCGAACAAACTAAAAATAATGCACTTAATGCCAAAGAGGCGAGTGAACTTACCATGGCAGTAAAAGAAGATGCAATTGCCGGTAATGAGCAAATGAAAGAAATGCTGAAATCTATGGATGAAATATCTTTGGCATCATCAAATATATCTAAAATTATTAAAGTAATAGATGAAATAGCATTTCAGACCAACATTCTTGCTCTAAATGCCGCTGTTGAGGCAGCCAGGGCAGGGCAATACGGAAAGGGATTTGCCGTTGTGGCAGAAGAAGTCAGAAACCTTGCCGGTAGAAGTGCTGAGTCGGCAAAAGAGACAGCAGTTTTAATTGAGAAAACCGTTAAGAAAACGGAAAGTGGCATGAGTATAGCAAAAGAAACTGCAGAAGCACTTTCAAAGATTGTTACCGGAGTTTCAAAAGTAACTGACATAGTGGGTGAAATTGCTGCTTCATCAAATGATCAGGCGACAGGAATTATGCAGGTAAATCAGGGTGTGTCGCAAATTTCGCAGGTTGTACAGACGAATTCGGCAACTTCACAGCAAAGTGCTGCTGCAAGTCAGGAACTGACCAGCCAGGCGGATACCCTTAACGAAATGGTAAGAAGGTTTAGAATAAGAAAAAACGGATATGAAAAATCGGGATATGGGAGTATAGATAAGGATATTTTTGGATTACTGGAAGTTGCGGGTGAAAACCGTGAGGTTGATTCAAAAGAGAAACCCTTGAATAAAAAGGAGATATATTTCGGTGACATGAACTTTGGCAAGTATTAAGACATAGCGACAATTTCATTTAACACTTGCTCCATGCCTTTTCCATTTGGAACATGACCGTTTTGAGGAATTGTAACAAGGCTGATATTATTGCCGCATTCTGACACAAATTTCTGAATGGATTTTGATGATGTAACAATATCTGTACTGCATTGAATAATTTTATATGGCACTTTGACTGAAGAGAGGTCTTCTGATAAATCAATTTTAATGAGTTCTTCCATTAGGGAGCGGTTTTTTAAATAACCGATTAATAAAACCGCTATAAAATCTCTCAATTTGTAATCCGGGCTGATCAGAAGACCTTTAATTGTATCACCCCATGGAAATTTATCTCTGCTATTACATATATAGCTGTCGATGTATTTTCTTACCTATGTCAATATTGTTTTTGCATTATCAATTGTTTATTCATTTTACCAGAGGATTGTTTTTCTTTTTGCCGTCAAGCATGATTTTTTGCGGATATCCGCCGAGAGTCACCTCACAAACTTCGGAAATTTAATTGTTTTTTATCGTAAGTTTTCTTGTTTTGCTCATTAGACTTCCTCGATTCTGTATAGCATTATTTATTGTCAGTTTATATTAATAATGGTAGCATGTCCAATGTCAACTGTCGACAATTTTTCTTTGTGCATGTTGCATAATCTTGCTATTTTCGGTTTGGAAAAAATTCAGTTAAAGTTCAGATAACCTACAATTGTATTTCACTTTCATTGTTTAGAATAAAATCATTCCTGAGGAAAGGAGTGAGAGAATGGCAGAAACCCGAGGCAGGCATGAACTGAAGCACTATATAAACTACTCCGATGTATTGCAGATAAGGGCAAGGCTTCCCTTTGTAGCACGTCCTGATGAAAATGCGAAAGAGGGAAACAGCTACCGGGTTAAGAGCCTCTATTTCGACAACTATAACGATAAAGCACTGAAAGAAAAAATTGACGGAGTAAATGAGCGGGAAAAATTTCGGTTACGTCTTTATAACAATGACCAATCCTTCATCCGCCTTGAAAAAAAGAGCAAGAAAAATAACCTTAGCTATAAGGAGAGCACCGTTATAACTAAAGAAGAATGCAGTCGATTGCTTGACGGCGACCTTGCTGCGTTAAAGGAAAACGGAAGTTCTCTGTGCCTGGAGCTGTATGCAAAAATGCATTACCAGCAGCTTCGGCCGAAAAATATCGTGGATTATAGGCGGGAAGCATATATCTATCCTATGGGAAATGTGCGGGTGACCATGGATTATGATATTCGGACAAGCTACAATATTCATGATTTTTTGAACCCTGAACCTGTCCTTATACCGGTTTCGGGAGCTTATATTCTCGAAGTGAAATATGATAGCTTTTTGCCGGAGATAATTCGCGGTATGGTATCGCTTTCCGGCAGAAGAAGTACTGCATTTTCCAAATATGCAACAACAAGAATTTTTTAAATTGGGGGTAGCAAATAATGACGTTTAAAGATATTTTTAAATCCAGTTTTTTAGAAAAGGCTGTGGAATTTTCAATAGTCGATGTTTTGGTTGCAATGCTTATGGCCTTTGCAATTGGGCTTTTCATCTTTTTCGTATACAAAAAAACCTTTTCCGGGGTTATGTACTCGGCGTCCTTTGGTGTTTCAATTATAGCCATGACCATGATCACAACCCTTATTATCCTTGCGATTACGTCAAACATCATTCTGTCCCTGGGTATGGTAGGTGCCCTGTCCATCGTACGTTTCAGAACAGCCATTAAAGAACCTCTGGACATTGCATTTTTGTTTTGGGCAATTTCGGCAGGTATTGTTATCGGTGCAGGGTTGATTCCTCTCGGTATTATCGGATCGGTTTTGATCGGAATCGTTCTTCTCGTGTTTGTAAACAAAAAAAGCACCGATACTCCATACATTGTGGTACTCAATCTTGAAAACGACAAAGCCGAAAGCGATTGCATGGCAAAAATAAAGGAAAAAACTAAGAAAAGCTTAATTAAAGCAAAGACAGTTTCTCAAAATGGTATTGAGCTTACTGTTGAAGTGAGACTAAAGGATATGTCGGCAGCGTTTCTCAATGAATTACTAGCCATAAAGGGCGTGAACAATGCATGCCTTGTAAGCTATAACGGCGAATACACAGCCTGAACATGCAGGATTTGAGGTGACTGCAAATGATTAATAGTAAAGGAATAAATGTTATTGTTGCCATTGCCGTTACATTTGCCTTGGTATTGAGCACAGCTCTTGTGGTGGCCGGCAATATGCAAAAGGCAAGCGGAAGTTTGAAATCCGAACCGGAGTATGCAACCAAGGTTTTTGGCACCGATATCATTTCCATTGATATTATTGCTGATGAAGAGGATTGGCAAGAAATGCTCGACAATGCCAGAAGCGAGCAATTCATCATGGTTGATGTGGTTATTAACGGAACGAAATTCAAAAATGTCGGTATCCGTCCTAAGGGAAACTCCAGCTTGACCCAAGTGACAAACTCCGACAGTGACAGATATAGTTTCCGGCTGCAATTTGACGAATACATTAAAGGTCAGACGTGCTTCGGACTTGAGAGCATGGTATTAAATAACATGCTTGGGGATAACACTTACATGAAGGAATATGTATCCTACGATCTAATGCGGGAAGTCGGCGTGGATGCACCTTATTTCGGTTATGCGGATATTAAAGTAAACGGCGAAAACCAAGGACTGTATCTTGCGGTGGAGTTATATAACGATAGTTATGAACAGCGGGTTTTCGGCGATATATCGGGAATGCTTTATAATGTGAAAAGTATGGATATGGGAAACTGGGATGGAAACGCTCCGGGAGCACCGGGCGGAGGCATGCCCGGTATGTTTGAAGGAGGAATGCCCAGAATGCCTGAGGGAGGCATGCCCGGTATGTTTGAAGGAGGTATGCCCGGAATGCCTGAGGGAGGCATGCCCGGCATGTCCGAAGGAGACAAGCCCGGTATGCCTGAAGGGGGAATGCCCGGCATGTCCGAAGGAGGCAAGCCCGGTATGCCTGAAGGAAATATGCCCGGTATGCCCGATGGGCAAAGAGGCACATCCCAAAGACCGAACAATGCCCCTCAGCGAGGATTCGGTACGCAGCGAAACCCGGGAGTTCAACCTATACCTTCGGATGGCAAGAATGAATCCGGATTTAATCCGCCGTCTAACACAGATGAAAACCCATTTATGCCACAAATGGGTGGAGGAATGGGCGGAATGCGTGGTAATTTCGGAGGTAGAGGATGGCCCGGCGGCAGAGGTGGTGGAAGTCTTGAATATACAGATGATAATATTGAAAGCTACAGCTCTATTTTTAACAATGTAGTGGGAAAAGGAAAAGAGAGCGATTACCGGCGTGTTATTAAGGCCCTTAAAGCACTTTCTGAGGGCAAAGAATTGGAAAAATATTTTGATGTGGACAAGATTTTAAGATATCTGGCCGCACATACTTTTGTTGTCAATCTTGACAGCTATAGTTCGAGCATGGCACAGAATTATTATATTTATGAGCGCAACGGCAAGCTTACTGTCTTACCGTGGGACTATAATCTTGCATGGGGTGGCTTTCAAAACGGGGATGCATCTTCAGTGGTTAATTTTCCTATTGACACTCCGGTTAGCGGGGTTGAAATGTCAAGCCGGCCTTTGATAGAAAAGTTGTTTTCCAATACAGAGTATTTGGAAAGATATCACAACTACTTACAGCAGCTGATTGATAACTATTTTGCCAACGGAAAGTTTGAGAAAAAAATAGAATCTCTTGATGCCTTGATTTCCGAATATGTAAAAAACGATACCACTGCATTTTGCACCTTTGAGGAGTACAAAAACGCTGTTTCGGCATTCATTACCTTGGGTAATCTTCGAGCTCAAAGTGTACAGGGACAGCTTGACGGCACTGTTCCCTCTACAACCGAAGGACAAAAGGCGAACCCTGAAAAGCTTATATCACCCGGCGATTTAAAGTTATCTGTCCTTGGAAGTATGATGGGTGGAAGAGGCGGAAGAGACAATCCTTTTGCCGGCGGATTTGAAAGTATGGATATGGAACTTATGAGAAAGGCCGGAGAAATAATAATGCAGGCAAACGGTCAAATAACGGATGAAGTAAAGGAGAAACTGAAATCAATCGGCCTAACAGATGAGCAGATTAACTGGATTTCTTCGATAACCGGCGGGCGTTTCGGCTGGATGGGACAAAATAGAGGTGACAGAAGTTCTTCCGATAATAAACAAGGTATGGAAGCTTTAGAACCAAACAGGAGGTTTTCGGGCAACCCGTTCACAGGGGGATTTTCGGACAGAAGAACAGAAAATAATAATATTGCTCTCATGGGAATACTGTCCTTCGTTCTGGTTGCTGCTATTATATTTGCGGCAAGGTTTAGAAAAACATATTAGAAAATTTGGATTTCTTTGTATGATACTGATTTTGTGTTAAAATTGTATACAAGAAAACATATACTTAAAAATATACCGAACAACCAACGGTATTTAAGGGGTTTGGTGCATTGACTTGTTTCCTTACTGAAGTCTTCACAATAAGTAGGAAGGAATGGTTTTTAAATGGCTAAAATCTTAATATGCGACGATGAAGCGGGGCTTCGTGCTGTTATAAAGCGTTATGCTCTGTTTGAGGGTCATGAGGTAACAGAAGCGGGAGACGGCATCGAAGCCGTGGAGCTTTGCCGTAACAATACCTTTGACATAATCATTATGGATATTATGATGCCTGAACTTGACGGTTTTTCCGCAGTAAAGGAAATTCGTAAATTTTCCGACACACCGGTAATAATGCTGTCTGCCCGAGGCGAGGAATATGATAAGATTTTGGGCTTTGAGCTCGGTGTGGATGATTATGTTGTCAAACCCTTTTCATCAAAGGAAATTATGCTTAGGATAAATGCCATTTTACGCAGAGTGGATAAAAGCAGCTCTGCAAAGAAGGATGCAGAGGGTCATGTCATTTTTGAAAAGGACGGATTCAAGGCAGATTTAACGGCATACAAGGTGTTTATTGACGGAGTGCAGGTAGATATGGCTCCTAAGGAATATGACCTTTTGTTTTTTCTGATACGGAATAGAAACATTGCCGTTCCACGGGAAAAGATAATGGCAGAAGTATGGGGATTTGACTATTGCGGCGATGACAGGACTTTAGATACGCATATGAAACTTCTGAGGAAATCTCTCGGACCCTATGCACATTTAATTAAAACCTTGCGTGGATTGGGGTATAGATTTGATGGATAAATTTAAATTGCAATGGAAGATATTTGGCTTCCTACTGGGTTTTTGCGCATTGCTTCTGGCTATCCTGTGGATATTTCAGACGGTGTTTTTGAGCGATATGTACAAGTTTATACGCAAAGTTGAGATAGATAAAGCTATTGCGCTGGTGGAGAAAAACATCAACAGCCCAAACCTTCAAAATGTATTGTATGAAATTGAACTAACCAAAGAGATAATAGTAAGGCCGACACAGGATTTTGCTCCGCCTGTTCGGCCTATGCCTAATTGGCGCAACCGCAGGCAGCCGGAAACTATCACCAAGGCAAAGGAGTTTGCTTTAGAGGATGGAAGTAAAATCTCACTTACTTTTTATGCCATGGTGACACCGGTGGATGCCACCGTGTCCACACTGCAAATGCAGCTTTTAATTATTACGGTGATCATGATTCTTCTTGCAACACTTCTTGCAATAATCATATCAAAACACATTTCAAATCCCATTGAACAGATAAATCAAAGTGCGAAGCATCTGGCGATGGGTAATTATGAAACCAAGTTCCGCGGAAGAGGTTTTTTGGAAATTAAAGAGTTGTCCGATACTCTAAATACCGCGGCTACAGAACTTTCCAAAGTGGAAAGGCTGCGCCGGGAATTGATGGCAAATGTCTCCCACGATTTGCGTACACCCCTTTCTTTTATTTACAGCTATGCCGAGATGATGCACGACTTCCCCCACGAGGTTACACCGGAGCAAAGCCAAATTATTATGGATGAAGCGAAGCGATTGACGGCTCTTGTAAATGATATGCTTGATATTTCCAGCCTTGAAACGGGTATAGCAAAATTAAACAAGACAAATTACAACCTGACCGATAGTTTGAGAAAAACTGTAAACCGGATGAACGAACTTGTTAAAAACGAAGGTTACCGGCTGGAATTCTATTATAGCGAAGATGTCCATATAAATGCAGATGAGGTAAAGATTACGCAAGCCTTTTATAATCTTTTACTTAACGCTATCAATTACAGCGGAGAGGACAAGAATGTGATTGTGAGGCAAAGCGTAAACGGGAACAGGGTTAAAATCGAGGTAATTGATCATGGAGACGGCATCGAGAAGAGTGACTTACCTTATATATGGGACCGTTACTACAAGGTTGATAAAAAACACAAAAGGCCCAAGATGGGTACAGGCCTTGGGCTTTCTATCGTAAAAAAGGTCATCGAGATGCACGACGGAGAATATGGGGTTGAATCGGAAGTGGGTAAAGGCAGTATTTTTTGGTTCAGTTTGGAATATACCAACTCTCAACGGCTTTAATGCCACCAATTTTATTGTAAACACAGGCATAAGGGAAGGGCAAGAACTGTATCTTGCCCTTATGTTTCAGCTTTATCTTTTGGGAGAGTTTCTTTGTGACTGTCCTCAATTTCGACCTCGGGTTCAATTTCGGGATTGTCCTTGGGATTTTCTTTAGGACTGTTCTTAATTTCAACCTCGGGTTTACCTTCGGGGATATCCTTGGGATTTTCATTGGGACTGCCCTTGATTTCAACCTCGGGTTTACCTTCGGGATTATCCTTGGGATTTTCTTTAGGACTGTCCTTAATTTCAACTTCGGGTTTAACTCCGAGATTATCCTTTAGATTTTCATTGGGAATCTCCTTAAGTTCCGCCTCCGGTTTAGCATCGGGGTTACTTTTTGGACTATCTTTGGGACCATCCTTATGTTCAGGTCCTGTTTCAGTATCGATACTGTCCTTGGGAGTCGGTTTTGTAACATCCTTAAGTTCTGCCCCGGGTTTAACTTCAACATTGTCCTTCGGTTTCTCTTCAGGATTACCCTTGGGTGTCGGTTCTGCTTTTCCTTCGGCAGGACCTTTTGGCTCTGCTGTCGGTTTCTCTTCGGGTTTATTCTTTGGTTCCGGTTTTGTCTTATCCTGGGGTTTATCCTTCGGTTCTGCCACAGGTTTTGATTCGACTTTCTCCTCAGAAATTGGTTTATCCTTTTTCGATTCTTTTGACTCAGGTTTTGGAGCAGGCTTAACCGGTTTATCTTTTTTTCCGTTCTGCAAAGCAACATCATCGTCAATTTTAACTTTTTTCAGAGTTTCTCCAACACTTTTGTTTTTTATGTCTTCAATACCGAAATCAATGCCTTGCTCTCTGGCCTTTTCATATAAGACACTTCTACCGATGGATATTTTATTTGTGTCGGCCAGTTTTTTGTAATCATAGGGCACTTCCACCACTTTTAAATGTACGTTTTCGATGACATTGGTTTCAACGGCATTTTTGCAAATATCCATCAATTTGTTGAACTCATCAGGCTTGATTTTTTCCGAAACACCGGATTTTATACGGCTCTTTTCCTTCAAACATGCCGATATCAATATAGTCGATTCATCCTGATTTAGCCTTTTGATTACTTCTTTTATTGCAAAATCCACGGATTTATTCTTTAAATCCAATTCTTTTAATAAAACATTTGCGTCATCATTAAAGTAATTGATTTTTAGTATTTTGTTGTTTTTATCCAGTTCAAATTCTATACTGGCATCGGAGTCTATGGCAATATAAGCGTATGCACCGCTGCTGTTAAAAGGATTGTAAAGGACCAGCATGATTATAAATATAGCGGCAACAGCTGCAGCGATTCGAATAGAAACGGCAAGCTTGCTCTTTTTATTTATAATTTCATTTTTGTTAAACGTTAATTCCAATCCCTCATACATACCTGGCTTTCTTTTTATGGAAACAATTCTACACTCGTTCGTCATGATAATAGCCAAGTTCTTTTTAAGCTTCAAAACAGTACCCTTTAGTTTCATAATACTTCACCGCCTAATGTATCATAAATATATTTTTTTAATACCTCGAGATCACTCTTAAGTATGAAAATCATAGCAATAATGAATTTTCTGTTTTTTTCAAGAGTTCTCCGGCATAGATTAACGTGTTTAGTCAATTCATCATATGGAAGGACTTTCTTTTGTATAAATTTCTTATATAGGAATTCATTATCTATAACGGTTTTTGCCGCATTAAGACATAAAACTATGGTGTCACGGTGTTTCGGGGAACATTCAATCAAATCCTCAATGTTGAATTTATATTCACATATTTTTGACTCCAGATTCTTAAGTTCTTCTCTAACTTCAAAATCAATGCTGTAGTCGGAATTTTTATCGCATAAATACTTTTCTTCGAAACTTCCGGTATTGTATTCGTTAACACCGGTATTGCTGTCATTAAAATATGAAAAAGGTACTGTAACATTGTTCTTATTCGTGCTTCTGAAATAGTCTATAAGCCGCCGCTTTATCACCTGTTTGGAAAAACTCACAAACATTGCCTTTTTATTTAGGTCATAGGTCTCTATGGCTTCGTTAAAGGCAATAAGAGCAATGCTGTATTCATCGCTTTGAGCCAAATTGCTTTTTTGACCAACCAATTGAGAAACACATTTTAATATAAAGGGTTTGAAGTCGTCAATAAACTTATTTCTAAGTAAAACGTCGCCTTCTTTGATTCTTTTTATGATTTCAACAAAAGAATCCTTTTCATGTCGCAAAAGGTTGTATGATCTGAAACTCAACAATGAATATTCCCCCCCATTAAAGAGAATTCGTATTAGGTTTTCTATTTGATTCGGTTTGGAGACAAGCAAAAAAATTTAATAGAAATATCAAACCGAACAAAAAAAAGTCACATCATCGAAAGACTGGTGAGGAAGGGTTAAAGCCCCTGTTGAACAGGCAACTGCATGTAGTTCCTTAAAACAGTGTGTATATCGGGCAATAAAACCGGGATGTAAATATAGGCTATATAAAAACAAACGAAACTTTTGCTTTTATATGGCTTATAAATAAAAAAAGAAGGAGAGATATTGAAATGATGAAGAAAATTGTTAGTTCATTAGTATCCGCTGCTTTGGCATTTTCTATCGCAGCAACTGCATTTGCTTTGGAGGGTCCAGGCCCGAAGGAAATTTACAACAAACCGGTAAGTGAGATTATTCACTCCAAGTATGTTGAATCTGTTGTTGAAAAGAAAGAAACAGAAAAGATTAAAGCATCATATGAAGCAGATATTGCTGAACTGGAAGAAAGTCTTAAAGCTTTGCACGAAGAAATAAAAGCTTTGGAAAAAGTAAAACCCGTTGACGAAGAAACAATATCGGAATTAAGAAAAGAAGATAAGGATTTGCACGATGCGATAAAAGCAAAAAGAGATGAATTACATAAAGCGATTGAAAAAGTCAAAGAAGTTGTTAAGTACGGTGAAAAGGCTTTAGCTGAAATTGAAGCTGCAAAGGCAGAATTTGCGAAAGAAGAAAGCACAATAAAAGAAAGCATAGAAGCAATAAAGGCTGAAATAAAAGCTTTGTTGGAAGCAGAGGAAGTAGATGAGGAAGCAGTTGCAAAATTAAGAGAAGAAGAAAAAGCTTTAAACGACGAGCTGAAAGCAAAAAGAGATGCATTCAATAAGTCGGTTGAAAGAATAAAACTGGTTGCTGAGTTCGGAGAAGAGGCTGTAGCTAAAATTGAAGCTGCAAAGGCAGAATTTGCAGTTGAAGAAAGCAAAGTAAAAGAAAGCGTAGAAGCAATAAAGGCTGAAATAAAAGCCTTACAGGAAACAGAAGAAGTAGACGAGGAAGCAATTGCTGCGTTAAGAGAAGAAGAAAAAGCTTTAAACGATGGTCTCAAGGCTAAAAGAGATGCATTGAATAAGTCGATTGAGAGAATAAAGCTAGTTGCAAAGTACGGAGAAGAGGCTGTAGCTAAGATTGAAGCTGCACAGGCAGAATTTGCGGCTGAAGAAAGTAAAGTAAAAGAAAAAGTGGAAGCAATAAAGGCTGAAATAAAAGCCTTACAGGAAGCAGAAGAAGTAGACGAGGAAGCAATTGCAGCATTAAGAGAAGAAGAAAAAGCTTTAAACGATGGTCTCAAAGCTAAAAGAGATGCATTGAAGGAGCAAATCGACACAATTAAATTGATTGCAGAATTTGGTGAAGATGTTATCGCGAAGATAGAAGAGCTGCAGGAAATAACTGCAGAAAAGATTGCTGAATTGGAAGAAAAGAAAGAGGCAGTTAAGGAAGAACTGAAAAAATTAAGAGAAGAAAAACCGCCGGTTGACAAGGCTGCTATTGACGAACTGACAAAGGAAGAAAAAAGCTTGAACGATCAGATTAAAGCTGAAAAGGAAGCTTTGGAAGCTGCAATCGAAGATATCATTTATTCAGCAATTACCTCGGAAGATTCCTCAGAAGATTCTTCGGAAGAATAATTAAATTAAGAGGCAACAAATTTTACGATATCAACAGGTAAATAATAAAATCCCTTCTTGGCACCGTTGGATTTGTAAGAGCCAAGGAGGGATTTTTATATCAATACCGTAAGTTTATTCACCATAGGCCTTAATGTATATTTCTTCGAGCTCTTTAACCAACGGAAGTCTGGGGTTGGCATTTGTGCACTGGTCTTCAAATGCCTTTTCTGCAAGTTCAGGAACCTTGGCCATAAACCTTTTCTTGTCAATTTTGCATTCGGCTATGGTCATTGGAATATTCAGCTCTTTCATTAAGTCCCTTACCGCTTTGATAAGGCTTTTTACCCCTTCTTCCACAGTTGAAGCAGGAAGTCCCAAAGCTTTTGCAATCTCAGCATATCTTCTGTCGGCAATAAAGGTCTCATATTTGGGGAAGGAAACGAACTTGCTGGGTTTTGAAGCATTGTATTCTATAACATGGGGCAACAGTATTGCGTTTGCCCTTCCGTGGGGTATATGAAATTCGCCTCCCAGCTTGTGTGCCAGACTGTGGTTTATTCCCAGGAATGCGTTGGTAAAGGCCATACCGGCAATACATGAGGCATTGTGCATTTTTTCTCTCGCAAGCTCATTGCTGCTGTTTTTGTATGCTTGAGGAAGGTATTCGAAAACCAGTTGAATGGCTTTCATTGCAAGGCCGTCTGTAAAATCCGATGCCAGTACCGACACATATGCCTCGATGGCGTGGGTTAAGACGTCCATTCCTGTGTCTGCCGTTACTGAAGGCGGAACGGTCATTACAAATTCCGGATCGATTATGGCAACATCCGGGGTTAGCTCGTAGTCTGCAAGGGGATATTTGGTGTTGTTGACTTTATCGGTGATAACCGCAAAGGATGTTACCTCGGAACCGGTACCCGATGTAGTGGGAATTGCCACAAACTTAGCTTTTTTCCCAAGCCTCGGAAACTTATATATCCTTTTTCTTATATCCATAAACTTAAGCCTTAATGAAGCAAAATCAGTATCCGGTTCTTCATAATAGAGCCACATTCCCTTGGCGGCATCGATGGCGGAGCCTCCACCCAGTGCTATAATAACGTCCGGTTTAAACTTGTTCATAAGGTCATAGCCCCTCATTACCGTATCTAAAGAAGGATCGGGCTCAACTTCCGAGAATATCTCGCAATGCACATATTGCTGTCTCTTTCTTAAGAAGTACAATACTCTGTCTACGTAACCCAATTTGACCATATAGGGATCGGTTACAATAAAGGCTTTTGAGATATTCGGCATCTTTTCAAGATATTGAGTTGCACCGAACTGGAAATATATCTTTTCGGGGATTTTAAACCACTGCATGTTTACTCTCCTCCTTGCGACTCTCTTCTTGTTTATCAGGTTTACTGCGGAAACATTGGCTGTAGTTGAGTTTCTTCCGAAAGAGCCGCATCCCAGAGTGAGAGATGGCATGTTAGTATTGTATATATCCCCAATTGCACCGTGAGTGGACGGAGAGTTTATAATTATTCTTCCGGCCTTGATTCTTCTGGAGAATTCATCAATTACCCTTTGATTTTTAGAATGAATTACAGCAGAGTGTCCAAGTCCGCCAAATTCCACCATTTCCTCGGCTATTTTAATTCCATGCTCCCATCCGTCGGAAATGTAATATGCAAGAATGGGACTTAGCTTTTCTCTGGATAACGGGTATTCCGTTCCGACACCCTTTAATTTTGCAATAAGTATTTTTGTATCTTCCGGCACATTAAAGCCTGCCATTTTAGCAATATTGTAGGCCGATTGTCCGACGACCGCAGGGCTCATTGCACATTTAGCCTCATCAATTGCAATTTTTTCAAGTTTTTTTATCTCTTCCTCATTCAAAAAGTAGCACTTGTTATCCTTCATGAAATCTTCAAACTCTTTACTGATATCTTTGTCTACTATTACGGCTTGCTCCGATGCGCATATCATTCCGTTGTCAAAGGTTTTGGACAGAATGAGGTCGGTAGCAGCCCTTTTTACATCCACGCTCTTTTCAATATAACAGGGAACATTTCCCGGACCGACACCAAGAGCGGGCTTTCCGCTGCTATAAGCTGCCTTAACCATTGAGGCACCACCGGTTGCAAGAATCATGGCAACTCCCGGATGGTGCATAAGAGCTTGGGTTGCCTCAATAGAAGGATTCTCGATCCACTGTATGCAATCATCGGGGGCACCTGCTTTAATTGCCGCATCCCTTAAAATTCTTGCAGCTTCTGTACTGCACCTTTGAGCCGACGGATGAAACGCAAAAATTATGGGGTTTCTTGTCTTCATGGAGATTATGGCTTTAAACATGGTGGTAGATGTGGGGTTGGTGACCGGCGTAATAGCCGCAATTACCCCAACCGGCTCCGCCACTTCGACATAATCTTCAATTTCATTCTCATTAATTATTCCGACGGTTTTATCATATTTGATACTGTGGTATACATATTCTGTAGCAAACATGTTTTTTATGGCCTTGTCTTCGAAAATACCCCTCCCCGTCTCTTCAACGGCCATTTTTGCAAGTCTCATGTGTTCATCCAGACCTGCCATGGACATTTCTTTAACTATATTGTCAACTTGGGACTGGTCAAGATCCATAAATTTGTCTAAAGCTTTGCTTGCTTTGTCTACCAGCCTGTTAATTTCCTTGTTAATATCAATTTTTTTATCAACTTCCCTGATTGCTTCTTTCATGTTTAAAACCTCCCAATATATTAAGTTTGTCCTCTATGTGAAAATGAATTCATGGAGGATTTTTTTACTTATTTTGAAAACAGAAAGCAAAATTGTTTATTGAAATGGCACGTATGTGATTGTGAACTGCGTTTTTTGATATAATAAAATGAGTCAAGAAGAGTAATTAATTTTGTGAAAAGGTATGACCATTGCCAGCGCATGGGGTGATAAATATAGATGAAATGGTTTGATAAGCGGTATCATACTTTGGATTACGAGCTCAAGCAAACCTTCGGTGAGAAGGTTATAAAGCTTTCCCTTGATGGAGGATTTACATGTCCCAACAGGGATGGAAGCATAGGCACAAGGGGTTGTATTTTTTGCGGTGAAAAGGGATCGGGCGATTTTGCGGGAACAAGGGACGTGAGTATTGCTGAGCAGATTGAACAGCAAAAAAAGCTGTTGTCTTCAAAATGGCCTGACGGCAAGTATATTGCATATTTTCAGAGTTATACAAATACTTATGCTCCTATAGACAAGCTTAGGAACCGGTATGAAGCAGCATTGGACTGCAAGGATGTGGTGGGACTGGCCATTGCCACAAGACCGGATTGCCTCCCGGATGACGTTTTAACGCTGCTTGAGGAATTTGCAGGGAAAACTTATATGTGGCTGGAACTGGGATTGCAGACTGTTCATCCGGGTTCAGCCGCATTTATAAGAAGAGGTTATGACCTTTCATGCTTTACGGAAGCGGTTTTGAAGCTAAAAGAAAGAAATATTCGTGTGGTAGTACACATGATTGTAGGTTTGCCGGGAGAAAGCAGGAAGGATATCCTTGAAACGGTTAGTTTCGTTGCAAAGCTTGGAGTATGGGGTGTCAAGTTTCATATGCTGTATATCCAAAAGGATACCGACCTTTATGAGTATTATTGTTCCAATCCTTTTAAAGTGTTAACCTTGGAGGAGTACGTTAATATTATCGTAGATGCCTTGGAAATTCTGCCTCCTGAAACAGTGGTGCACCGGGTTACGGGGGATGGAGTAAAAAAGCTTTTGGAGGCACCATTATGGACATTGGATAAGCTTAGGGTATTGTCGGAAATTGACCGGGTATTACGGGAGAGAAACAGCTATCAAGGCTGCGGACAAAAATTGTACATTCCCGAAAAGGCTTGAGTAAGAGAATTTTCAGACAGATTAAATTTACTATGATGTAAAGTTTTTTGCAATTTATATAAAGGAGAAGAAATACCTATGATTTACCGAGCTGAACCCGGCACACTGATGATGTTTAATGCCGATAATGGCATTACTGCCGTTGTTTCCGGCAATGAACTGTATAGCTTGAAAAAATACCTGGAAGCCGGTGTTGAAAATGAATTTATATATAGATTAATTGACCTTAAATTAATACCCGAAGAAATATCGGAATGTGAAAGGCAGGAGATTTTAAAGGAAATTGAAAATACAGAAAGCATCAGTGCACCCTTGAGATCCTTTGCTGTTCCTGAGTCCATACATATTGATATAACTACGTTTTGTCCTCTAAACTGTCCACAATGCTATAAAGATACCTCAAAGAATATTGAAATGCCCTTTGGAAAATTCTCCGATATAATAGACCGGGCCAAAGCCTTGAAGGTCTTTCAAATAGCTTTGGGTGGCGGTGAACCCTTGACGGTTGGTAATTTGCCTGCGTTCGTAAAAAAGGTTGTATCATGCAAAATGTCATGCACAATAACTACGAGCGGATGCGGACTGACGGAAGAACTGCTTGATGAATTGAGAGAATCCGGTATCAATCATATTCAGGTATCGCTGAATGGGTCTACAAAGGAAATAAATTCTTACTCCCGCGACGGGTTTGACGAAGCGGTTTCGTCCCTTAATATACTATCCGGGAGCAGTGTACAATTCGGTATAAACTGGGTTGCAAGAAGGGATAATGTGAAGGACTTTGAAAACATAGTTAATTATGCAAAAGAACTGAAGGCTGACAATATAAATATATTGAGGTATAAGCCGTCGGTCAGGGAGGATTATGGAAAGAATTTATTGACCAAGGAGGATTTCAACCTTCTTGTGGCGGCAATTAGAAAGGTTAGGGGAATAAAAATTAAAATAGACTCTGCGTTTTCCAATATTTTATGCCATATTTACGGAAATCGGATAAACCCTATCAACTGTGGATGCGGTGCCGGACGTAGGTTCATGATGATTGATCCTTTGGGCAGGTTTAAACCTTGCAGTCATATGAGCCTGGTTTCGGAGGAACAAGATATGCTACAGTATTGGCTGAATTCACCGGACATTGCAAAGCTTAGACAAATTGAGGAATGTATTTACGGGGACTGCAAACATTGCAGTTATTTAAAGGTTTGCCGCGGGTGCAGGGCAATTTGCGAAAGGTTACAGAATGACATAAATGCGGGAGAGATTAACTGCCCGGTTCTCAATAGAAAGGAGATGGTTTGATTGTTTACTTATTGGAGAGGATATGAGATTGACGGTTCTTCCACCGCTTACAACATTGTAGTTCCTCAACGGGAGCTGATATCTGAGGTTTTGAGGTATTTTATCAGTTTGAAAATTATTGACCGCAAATCGGATATTTTCCTTTCATATACCGAAAGGGAAAAGAGTGCTTCAAAGGAGTTTGAATGTAAGAAAGGAAAATATAAACATGATGAAATGGAGAAAACCTGTGAAATTCTTGAATCGCCAGCTGTTGATTCCTTTTTTATTAACGTAGATTGCATTCATCCGGATAAGCTTTATCATCAGGTTCGTAACGAACTGTATAGTATATCTAAAACACGGCCCGGAGCGGAGGATAGGGTATATAATTATATAAATCCTACGGTCAGTCCTTTCCGTTTTGGCCCGGACTTGAGAGTAACTTTCGAATTTTCTTTTGAAGAGGAGCAGGCAGTAGAAAACCATGAACCGGAAGGATTGGTCTTTAACAGGGAGGCCCTGGTTAATAATTTGAGAGGTCGGCATTTTACCATTACTCTTGGGTGCGGTCCTTGTTTTATATATGAATATGCAGCTTACATAAATTCCAAACTGGCTGAACGCTTTCCTGAAATAGGTATCGATGGAGGACTGGATTGTGAGGGAGGCTTTATTGACGGCTGTACGTATTCATGCAGCTTATATGAATATGAAAGAATAACCCTTGCCTCGGAAAATATTGCAGAGACAATCAAAATTTTGATGGGAGAAGGGTTGATCTTTCCGCAAAAGAATGTCGGAAGATACGGACATGAAATTTTACCTTGTGAAAATTTATTTTTATTCAACCTTTACAATGTAGACCGATGGCTTGATGAAATCATTGGCGGAAAAAGCAAAGCATTAAAAGGTATTTTAGAGGGTAAGAAAGAGTATACACCCGAGGAATATGAATGCATTGTCCGAAAATTATCCGAAGTGGAGATGTTCGACAGTGTTGATTTTATGCACTATTGCACTTGTTGTGTCAAGATAGGCGATAATAATTGTGCATTGACCTGTATTATGGAAAATGGACGTGTTTGGATGGAGCTTAGGGTTGTATCCGAAATCCGGGACGATGTTGTGAACAAGCTTAGATTGCATAATATATCCATAAAAGAATAGCCTGCTGTTTTCCGCCTCGTTTAAACAGCGCAGAATTAAAAATTTTTCTTTGAAACTGAATGTTATAAAGTAAAAAGGGAGAAAGAATCTCCCTTTTTACACTGTTTTAGAAGGTATATAAAGAATTAAGAGAATAAAAACGCTTTTTATATTTGTTATGGTACAGAATGGTACATCCTGTTGTCCGAAGGATTTAACGGTACACCCTTTAACCTGAACAATTCGCTTAAGGTTACAAATTCATAACCCTGATTTTTCAGTGCGGGGATAATTATATCAAGAGCTTCCGGTGTGGGGTGCGGTTCAGGCTGAACATCATGTAAAAGAATTATTGTACCGTCTCTTACTCCGTTTAAAATAGCAGCTGCCCTTTGCTCTGCAGTTGTTGACTGAATCCAGTCATTTGCTGTAAGACCGCCTACAAAGGTTAAATCAACGGCTTGGAACAAGGTAGGGCTGGTTTCAAGATTTGGCGGACGGAAGAATTTGGGTGTTGTCCCCGAATATTTCAAAATAGCGGCATTGGTATCATTAATGGATTTTTTAATGTCCGCTGCACTCATGTTAGCCATACCCGAATATCCCCAGGAATGGTTTCCGATCTCATGCCCTGAATCAACAACCCTTTTCACAATAGCAGCCGTAGAATCATTTACCCTTTGTCCGACCATCATGAAGGTTGCCTTAACACCGTATTTGTCAAGTTTGTCCAGAACCCTTGCTGTAAGACGGTTATCCGGACCGTCGTCAAAGGTCAGTGCCACAAGCTTGGCATTGGGATTCACGGTGGGCTGTGTCGGTTTAACGGTTACATTTGGAGTAGGAGTTGCTTTTGGAGTTTCTGTCGGCTTAGTTGTTGGCGTTTGACCCGGGAACTCAGTAATTTTGCGAAGTACATATCTTTTGAGCAATGATACGTCGATAGAATCCACACTACCGTCACTATTTACATCGGCATTGGCAAGAGCGGATCCCGTAAGCTGGGTCTTACGCAAAACATGCCTTTTGATTAATGAAAGGTCCAAAGAATCTATACTTCCGTCATCATTCAAATCTCCCAGAGAGCCGGGATTCTTTGTAGGATTCGGTGTGTAGCTGCCTCCACCGGAAGTAAACGTGAAGTAATCAACATTTACAGGACCTGTAAATACCAGATATAAGTCATTTACTCCGGTAACACCGGTTACGCTGCAACTCTGTTCCAAATATGTATTCCAACCTCCTGTATTTTTTACTGCAAGGGTACCCAAAAGCGTACCGGTAGGACTTCCGACTCTCAACTGTATATTGGTGGTTGTATCTGCATTAGATGCAACCATTGCTTTAAAGGAGGAAACACCGCTTCCAAAGTCCACATTATTGTATACCACGTAGTTACCGTTTTCAATATATCCGATGCCGCTGCCGCCGCCACCGGTTCCGATAATCTCAATGGTTGATGAGCTGAGGTCACTGTAATTCTCTGCCTCTATTTTGGAAAAGGCGTTTCTTTTGGTGTTGTCCGGAGTCTTGGTGGGAGTCGGTACCGGTGGAGTAGTTGGGTTACCGCTGCCGCCAACGATGATGGACATGCTGGTGACATCGGCACTTCCGCTGCTTTGATATCCCTCTACAACCAAGGCAACTTCATACATTTTTCCCATTCTCATGCCCATACTTTCCCACTTATTAAAGTGCTGACTAATAGAGATGGTTCCGCTGGTTTTTTTCTCCCTGCGGACGCTCCAATATTGTTCGAAGGTGGTTCTATCACCCTTTATGGATGGAGCGTTATATCTGGTGGTTTGATATATGTCATAGACACCACCGTCAATGGTAACTGTTCCCTTTGATGTAGCTCCCGGTGGCCTCCAATTTCCCCAGGCTTCGACTATGTAATATTCAACGAGGGGATCAACCGTCCATCCATAGACGGCCAAATAGGAATTGCCGTTGGGTCTGTAGTCACAAGCATAGGTCATTGTTATGTTTCCAATCTGCTGATGTGTTTGGGTTTCGTTGTATTTTTTGCCCTTACGGAATAATGCGTTATTGATATTATTCCAAGAGCAGCTGAATGCGCCCCCGTCCTTGAGGACCATGGTTGTGTTTCCGGAATCCTTCCAGAGCTCATAATCATAGCCGCCGTGGGTTCCGGTTTGATTAGAAGTAATTGTTACGTCTGCCTGTACATTTACCGCAAGGAGAGTAAACAAAACAGACAAACATAACATGGCTGAAACAATTAGCCTCAACTTGTGTTTCATTTCATACTTCCTCCTTCTTAAAATAATTATACAAATTCAAAATATTTAGATTGCATTAAGCAAATTACTTTCTTGATTCTGCACACTATATATTTGATATATTTATTCGAATTTGATAATTATTTTAAGGCCATAAAAGAAGTATAAAAAATAAAACTTTAAACATGCTTCTCAAGCTTCATAATGATGGGCAGCGCAATAACTCCTCCTATTAGTGCCGTTACAAGCTGGGGCCATCCGAAAGCGGCACCGGCTAAATTCAAGGCTTGATTTTTAGGCAATAGGTTGAAAAACGGAATAATATAAAGAAGCGAACCGTATATAACTACAAATTTAGCAACGGAGCCTACAGCTATCGCAACGATTTTTTTCTTTCTGAAAATATAAAACGCAAGTACGAGCACAAAGTTTCCCAGTGCAATAAACGGAGCCAGCGGTAAAGGAAGCTTTGCGCCTGTAAGTATGGCACCGAAAGGAGCAAGAACCGATATTACTGCTCCGCCGTAAATCCCGACCAAGGTTGCGGATACGACAAGACACGCGTTAACCAAGGGGCCTACAATAAAGTTACTGTTCAGACCGGCAGGGATGGTTCTTCCGAGAGCCTGGAAAACTATAGTCAGTGCCAAAAGCATTGCCGTTCTTGTTATAAATTTAATCTTGCTGTTATTCATTTTTAATCCCTCTCTTTGTTTGATTTTTATAATGTATTATTCCACCCAATAATAACTTATAACACAGATTATAATCCTAATAGGACCGAATATTGAAGTTAAAACATACGGATAATTTTACAAAGTTATTCTAACAGATAATAAAACTCATGAAAAGACATTTGGAGGTTTCAATGTATCTTTAAGAAGAAAAATTTTAAAGTTGTATATGTGTTGTCAAGGCAGATTAATTCCAGGATTGAGTTTATAGAGTATAAAAAATGAATGTTCTCACTAAAGCCTTCGCAACCATCAAGTTATGAAATAGTATGTGGAGGCAACCGAGTTTTCTTTATTAATTATTGTTGACATTTTGGTCTATAAAGTATAGACTTATAGTATGAGTCGATATTATATAGACCAAGGAGGATTGACATGAAGGAATATAAACTTACTGAAAGCGAAGAAAAGTTTGCAGATATAATCTGGCAGAATGAGCCCATTGGCTCAGGAGAGCTTGTGAAGCTATGTGAAAAAGAAATGAACTGGAAAAAGTCAACTACATACACAGTTTTGAAAAAGCTATGTGAAAAGAACATTTTTAAAAATGAAAATGCTGTAGTTGAGTCTGTAATTAAAAAAGACGAATATTATGCAAATCAAAGCAGACGTTTTGTTGAGGATACTTTTGGAGGATCCTTGCCCAAATTCCTGACAGCTTTTATTGGAGGAAAAAAATTAAGCAGGCAGCAGGCGGAAGAGCTTAAAAAGTTGATTGACGAGCATAAGGAGGTGCAGCAATGAGCGAACTGTTTCTTTCCGTTTTAAATATGAGCTTTACGGCAAGCTATGTGATTCTTATAGTGATACTTGTCCGGCTTCTACTTAAAAAAGCTCCGAAAGCTATCTCCTATGCTTTGTGGGCTGTGGTTGCTTTTCGCCTGGTGATTCCGTTCTCTTTTGAAAGCAAGTTGAGTGTTATGCCGCCCAGCATAGCCAATACCGATGTTGTTTCAATTTCCAAGACCAGCTATCAACCGGCCACGCAGATAGATAGTGGATTGGACAAAGTTGATTCAATTGTAAATCGGTCACTTCCCGCACCGGTTGTTGAAAAAAGTATGGATTTAATTGAGATTTCTATAGAAATAGGGGCATACATCTGGATTTTAGGCATAATAGCATTACTTGTCTACAGCCTTGTATCAGTCTTGATATTAAAAAAACAGCTAAAAAATGCACGATTGATAGAAAACAACATATATGAAGCTAAGAATTTGAAAACACCCTTTATGCTAGGAGTAATAAGGCCTAAAATATATTTGCCGGTAGGTCTTGACGACACTGAAAGAAGCTATATTTTGCTGCATGAACAAACCCATATCCGCCGAACAGACCATATAATTAAGATAATAGCTTTTCTGGTATTGTCGGTACATTGGTTTAATCCTCTTGTATGGATTGCGTTTATGTTAATGAATACGGATATGGAACTGTCCTGTGACGAAAAAGTATTGAAAGAAATGAATGAGGATATAAAAAAGCCTTATGCCAATTCATTATTGTCGCTTGCCGCCGGAAGGCATATCTTAAATGGCAGTCCCCTTGCTTTTGGTGAAGGAAATGTAAAAAGGAGAATTAAAAATGTGTTAAGTTATAAGAAATTTTCCTCCTGGGTGTGATTGCTGTGTCAGTGGTAGCTTTAATTGTTGCAGGAATTGCACTGGTTTCCAATCCAATGAGGGGAGATACGATTGAACCTAAAGATAATATAAGAGAAAGTCCATCGGGTAAGAGGGTAAAAATTGAGTTTCTCTCCGGTTTAATGGGATTTAAATCACTAAACAAGTTTGAAACTGCCGAATCTAAAATATACGAATTCATTGATTCGACAATTCAAAACAGTCTAACTCCTTCAAAAGAGTATGATTTTAATAACAATTACACAAATAAGTATTCCGTAAAATTGTCCGGTGAGGCAGGTGAACAGAGTTATGAACTTTATTACGATACTTTGTATGATAAAGCCTATATTGATAAAGGCGACGGTATTTACGAAGTAAGTGACGATTTTGCACGGTATATCGATTCATTTCTGGAGCATACAAACATTACCGTCAATATAGATGACACCGATGCTGCTGCACTGTTTAGAAAATACGGTTGGACGCTGGACTATCGGATTGGTACAAAGAAAGTCAAACTCAACAGCCTCAAAATCTTATCGGGTTTTAATCCGAACGATTATTATTTTGCATATAACAATGAGCTTTCAAAAGATATAGGTCTGGACATGAGCGGATACTCCGATTCTTCAAATATAGATGTTGAAATATACAGGATTTATGAGAGCATGCCACAGGAGTTTTATCCGATACGAAATTGCAGAGGTATTGTTATTAAAAGCAGCGGCAAAATAATTGGCGCATTCATCAGCGCCGGGCGTCATGATACTTTTAATGCCTGCAGTTTGAAAGGAAACGGCTTTGAAAAAGTGACCGGTAAAACATTTAACGCATGGCTTGCGAACATGGTTAAATCTGACGACCTTGAAGCAAGACTATCCCAATTGGAGCCGGAACAGGTTATTAAAGAGTATTTTGCGGCGCTGAATAAAAAAGATGACAAGACGGCGGCGTACTGTATATCGAAGAAAACTCTCATGAGAGGTTTATCAAGCAATTTGGAAAACAGTGAATTATTTAATGAGAGTTTAGAATTACCTTTAAAGGGTGCCGGTAACAATTTAAAATCTGCAAAGCTATTGAAGGCTGAATTGTTTCATGTACCCGATAATTACACTAAAATCTTTAATATTACTGTAAATCTCAAATTCAAAAAAGAAATAACCATCAGTAACGGAGAGCAGCAGAGGGACTGTACCATGGTTTACGAATCTCCCCAGACCGGATGGAAAATAGAAAGCATTGGGCATTAAAGTTGATGGGCGAAATGCCCATTATTTTTTTATTACGATAAACCCATACCTTTCGGTTGGAACCCTTTATAGAAGAATAATGTTAAAAAATCAGGCAATTATTTTAAGCACAAAAAGCCTTTAATATGATAAAATGATTGAATATATTTGTGTAAAATACTAAAATATAGACTATAACTAAAAAAGTCATTAATAATCATATATCATAAAAATTTGAAATAATATTTGCAATATAGTTTGAAAGAGGGAGAGAAATTTGAAGAAGCTGTTGCCCTACATGAAAAAGTATATGGGTTATGCGGTTCTTAGCCCTATACTTATGATATTAGAAGTAGTCGCAGATATAATTATTCCTTACCTGATGTCTCTGATTGTGGACGTAGGTATTAAAAATCAGGATATAGACTACATAGTGAAGATTGGACTTCTGATGGTTGCATCGGCAATTTTGGCCATGGTGTTCGGTATTGTAAGCGCCCATTTCGGAGCCAGGGCAGGGTTCGGATTTGCTTCGGAAATTAGGGAGGCAGCCTTTACAAAGATTCAGACTTTTTCCTTTGCAAACCTTGATCAATTTACTACGTCGTCGCTCATAACAAGGCTGACCAATGACTGCAACACAATAGGCCAAGTCACCATGATGAGCCTGCGTATGGCAATAAGGGCACCTTTTATGATGCTTTTTGCCCTCGTAATGTCGACAACGATAAATGCATCGCTGGCAAGGGTGTTTGCAATTACCATACCGCTTACCGTGTTTTTTATAGTTGTGGGTATAAAAAAAGCAACCCCTTTATTTAAGGAAATGCAAACCCGCGTTGACCGGGTAAACGCAATTATTCAGGAAAACTTGATAGGTATAAGGGTTGTTAAGTCCTTTAACAGGCAGGATTTCGAAGAAAATAAATTCAAAGAAAGAAACGATGCTTTAAGAGATACGGCACTTAAGGCCATTTCTCTAATTATACTTATCATGCCGCTTCTTAACATCATAATTTATTCCACGATAATTGCCGTTCTATGGTTTGGCGGACAGCAGGTGTCTGCAGGTACCATGGGTGATGGGGAATTAATCTCTTTTATTACTTATATTACTCAGATCATGATTTCACTTATGATGATGTCAATGTTTTTCCTGCAGTTTATGCGTGGTACTGCATCGGTGAGCAGAATATCGGAGATATTAAACACCGAGTCGGAAATAAAGGAAGCTCAAAATCCCGTGAGGGAGCTAAAAGACGGTTCTGTCCGGTTCGATAATGTGAGCTTTTGTTATCCCGGAAGCCAAGAGAAAACCTTGAAAAATATAAATTTTGAAATAAAATCCGGGGAGACTCTTGGAATAATCGGTTCCACCGGTTCATCCAAATCTACTCTGGTTCAGCTAATTCCAAGGCTTTATGATGTGACTGAGGGTTCTGTTGCGGTAGGTGGGGTGGATGTCAGAGAATATGATATTGAAGCATTGAGGGATCAAGTGGCGTTTGTACTGCAGAAAAACACGCTGTTTTCCGGGACGCTGCGGGAGAATATGCGATGGGGCAATGAAAATGCCACTGACGAACAGATTATTGAAGCTCTTAAGCATGCACAGGCTTGGGAATTTGTATCGCAATATGATGACGGACTGGACCATTGGGTTGAACAGGGGGGAGAAAATTTCTCCGGAGGGCAGAAACAGAGACTTACAATTGCAAGAGCCCTTATTAAGTCACCCAAGATTATTGTACTTGACGATTCCACCAGTGCCGTTGATATGGCCACTGATGCAAAAATTCAACAAACGTTTAAAGAGGATTTGGATGATATAACTACTATTATAATTGCTCAGAGAATTTCTTCTGTACAGCATGCGGACAGAATTATTGTTATGAATGAGGGAGAAATAGAGTCCATAGGGGACCACAATACTTTGTTGAAGATTTCCCCGATTTATAGGGAAATATATGAATCACAGCAGAAAGGGGTGGTGGGACAATGAGCAACCCAAAAAAACATTTGCATTTAAAGCCCAAAAACCCAAAGAAAACGCTTATAAGGCTGTTTAGCTATTTTAGATATAATAAAATAATGTTTTTTGGAGGAATATTCTTCATCATGCTGGGAGCGGCAGCACAGGTAGCAGCTGACGGTATGTTGAGCCCTATAATCGATTCCTTTGTAAAAGGCAGTGACAGAAGTGTTTTCATTAGGTATGTTCTTATCATGGCAGCAATAGTGGTTGTTATTGCCGTGAGTCAGTATTTTGGAAACATGTTTATGGCTAAGCTGGCGCAAAAAACCGTTCACAAGATCCGTAAAGAATTGTTTGCCCATATGGAGAAGCTGCCCGTTTCTTATTTTGACAAACATTCTCACGGTGATCTGATGTCTACATTTACAAACGATGTGGATATGCTCAATCAAACTTTAGAACAGAGCGTATCTCAGATTATTATATCCGTTGTATCGGTGGTGGGAAGCTTCGGTATGATGCTGTATTTGAGTCCGCTACTGACAGTGATGGTAGTGGTTATGCTTGTGGTTATGTTTGCTTCGATAAGATATATAGGTCAAAAGTCTGCGAAAAATTTCCGTGCCCAGCAAGCTGCACTTGCAGATATCAACGGCTATATTGAAGAAATGATGACCGGTCAGAAGGTAGTAAAGGTTTTCAATTACGAAAAGCGTGCCATAAAGACTTTCAAAGAGAAGAATGAGGAGCTTCGCAAGGCAAGTACCGATGCATCCGCTTATGGAGTTATGCTTATGCCCATTATGGGTAATCTGTCTTATGTGATGTATGCCCTTGTATCCATGTTTGGAGCTTTTTTGGTGATGAAAGGCCGTATGACTGTCGGAAACATTGCATCGTTTTTGCAATATACAAGATCCATTTCAAGACCGATCACAATGGTTTCCAACCAAATGAATATGCTCTTTGCAGCTTTGGCCGGGGCGGAAAGAATCTTTAACTTAATGGATGAAGAAGTGGAAATTGACAACGGTGATGTCACCCTTGTAGGTGATCCAGAAGGTGGTAATAACCGTTATTGGAAGGTGCCGAAGGGAAACGGCGAATTTGAAATGGTTCCCCTTAAAGGATTTATAACCTTCCAGGACGTGGATTTTGGCTATTTGCAGGATAAGAAGGTCTTAAACAATATCAACCTTTATGCAAAACCGGGGCAAAAGATCGCTTTTGTGGGTTCTACCGGTGCCGGCAAAACCACAATTACAAATTTGATAAACCGGTTTTATGAGATAAATGAGGGCACAATCCTATATGACGGAATAGATATCAGGAGAATTAAAAAATATGATTTGAGAAGCACCATGAGTATTGTTCTTCAGGATGTACATCTGTTTGAGGGAACAATTGCGGATAACATAAGGTACGGAAGGCTTGATGCTACCGATGAAGAGGTAGTGGCAGCCGCCAAGCTTGCCAATGCCCATTACTTTATAAAAAATCTGCCCAAAGGTTATAATACGATGCTTGTTGCCGACGGACAGAATCTTTCGCAAGGAGAACGCCAGCTTTTGTCCATTGCCCGGGCGGCAGTGGCCAACCCGACCATACTTATACTTGATGAGGCAACATCTTCTGTGGATACAAGGACGGAGAAGCTTATTGCCGAAGGTATGGATAAGCTTATGGAAGGCAGGACTACTTTTGTAATAGCCCACCGCCTGTCCACTGTTCGGGATGCCAATGCGATAATGGTTCTGGAACATGGGGAGATTATTGAGCGGGGCGATCATGACGATTTAATGGAGCAGAAGGGACGATACTATGCTTTAAACACCGGAGCGGTAGAACTGGAGTAATAATAATAAACATAAACAGGGGACGGTTCTCTGTTCTACATGAATGTAGAACAGAGAACCGTCCCCTGTTTTAGAGAACCGTCCCCTGTTTTAGAGAACCGTCCCCTGTTTTAATTCTATTTTAATTAATGCTGTTAAGTATTCTGTCCCATTCATCCTGTACGGAGTCGGCAAGATATTCCGGGGTACGGTATTGTCCCAACAGGGTTGCATACTGTACATAGGAAGAAAACAATGCCAGTTTCACGTTCGAGTGAACAGGCATAACATGTTCCCATGCGCTGGAGGGATTTTTCATGTAAGGGGCCAGAGATTTGATAAATTCGTTGTCTACTTCAATATCGGCTACTGGAATAACCTTAGCTTCTTCAGCAAATTTTTTGTAGTTTTCAGGCGCACACAGAAACTCCAGCCATTTTAAGGCAGCTTCCCGGTTGGGGGATTTATCGTTAACGCTCAGCATCATATCGTATTTACACGATAACTGTATCGGCTCAGTGCCCTTTTCATATCCGGGCAAAGTAAAGCAGCCGAGTTCCATCGACGGATTCTTATCCATAATGGAAAACGCTTGCCAGGAGCCATCTACCAGCATCGCTGCTTCGCCATTTGCGAATCTTTCCGGTATGCTGGCATACTCTATTCTATCGAAGTCAAAGGGCAAATAAGTTGAAAAATCATAAGCCATCTTCCAGATTTTAAGAGATTTTTCATCGTTATATTTTCTCTCTCCAGTCCAGAGTTGTTTAGCAAAAGATGGCAAATCTGTTTCGTTTGCTGCTACAAAAGCATTGGAAATCATTAGCATAGGCCAACTGTCTTTTCCTCCGACAATTAGAGGTTTAATATTTCTTTCTCTCAAGGTTTTGCATATATTAATAAATTCACTCCACGTTTCCGGTACCTCCAGGCCGTTATCTCTGAATATCTTTTTGTTATAAAAGACAACGTTTAATGCAGATAAGGCAAAGGGAACGGCGTAAACCCGTCCCTGATACATAGAGGAATCCTCCAAAGCTGATTGTTTCCATATTTTCAGATAAGGCATGTCGGTTAAGTCAGTGTAATAACCCAATTCTATTTCTTGTTGAAATTGAGGTTTAATAGCTCCTTTAGCCCAATCATTCTGCATAGGATTTGTTTGAAAATTTATCACAACTTCAACATCACGTGCCGACAACTTTTGTGCCTTTAACTGGTCATACATTGAATTCTCAACCATAATCAATTCAATCTTGATATCAGGGTTTTGACTTGAAAATTCGTTTGCTAAACTGCTAAATATGTCACTATATCCGTGAATCATAAACCTTACTGTTGTTGCATTATTAACTTTATCAGACTTCTTAACTTGGCCTGAGGTCGGTTCCGGTTCTTCTCCCCCTGCACTACTGCAGGCAGTAAAGGAAGCAAATATTGAAAGCATTAACAAAAGCAAAACTACCCTACGGATTGGTATAAACTCCTTGATATACATAAAAATCCTCCTTGTAGAAAAAAGACTATTCCCATAGGCATTTGGGCATTCTTTGGAATAATCATGATTCAATTCATATAATTATTATCGGCTTATAATGGATTCAATTTAATAAATAAAAGGATTGTTTGGACAAATTTGATGATCGGGAAGATATACAGAAAATGACGTTTAAAATCTATAATCTTATATTTGTATAATACCGATATTAAAAAATATAAATATTTTTTTACTAAAATGTTACTGAGCATTTAATCTCTTGCAACATCGCAACACCAATATTATCAAAATTATTGGGGTGAGATAATTGGATATAAAAAATAAAATATCAATGTTCATAGATAAGGGCAAAGATAAAGTTGCCAAAATTATCTTTCCTCTGAAACAAAAGATCAAAGGGGCTCGTATTGGCTTATTTAAGTTAAATATCAGAAAAATAAAAATAAATAAGCTAAATATCAGAAAAATTAAAGTAAATAAGTTAAATATCAGAAAAATAAAAATAAAAACGAGACTGATTATATCGTTTATAGTCATATCCGTTGTTCCAATAATGATTATAGGAGCAATGAGCTTCAGTAAGTCGAGCTCTGCCATAGAGTCAAAAATAGAAACATACTCGGTTCAGGTAGTGGACCAGGTAAGCCAGAATATATCTTTACAGATGAAAAAGTATGAGTCTATATGCAATGAATTGATGTCCTATGGTGACGCTGTTAATGGAGTAAAAGATTACCTAAAAGTAGCTACAAATTTTGAAAAAACATCAATTTTAACACAAAAAATATCATCTTCATTTATTACTAGGTTTAGTGATAACACTCATACTATATCTATATTTATGAAAATTCAGGATAGAGATCAACTCTTAAAGATACTCAACGCAGACAATCACGGTAGCCTTGTAACTCTTGAAGACAGTGTTGCTTATGACAAATTACTCCTGGATTCCTCAACAACGCAGGTGTGGCTAAGTAGGAAGCTTGTCAACGGAAGGGATTCAATTATATATGTAAAGCACTCTGTTCCCTACACCATTATTAATAACAAGCCAAACTATTTGGGCTTTAAATTGTCATTGTATACGGTTTATGATCAAAGTTTTTTGTCCTCCATATATGAGGATGTAGATTTGGGCAAGAATGTAGACATTTTTGTAATGGATTCCGAAGGGATGGTCATATCAAGCAGAGATATTGAAAAAATACCTCCCAACAGCTTTTACAAGGATGAAACTCTTATAAATAAACTTATGAACAAAAGAGAAAAAGGGGAAAGCTCTTTTGCTGCAACTATTGATAACAGCAAATACCTTGTGACCTTTTCAGCTATAGAGAACGCGGATTGGTTTGTCGTGAGCACAATACCCTACACTTATCTTCAGAAAGAATCCCGGAGCTTTTTATGGAGTATTCTCGGTATTGCCCTTATAATACTTAGCCTTGCACTAATTATATCCTTCCTTATAACCCAAAGTATATCCATGCCTCTTAAAAAAATGCAGGTACTTATGGATGAGGCAAGCATGGGAAATCTTTATATAAATATTGAAGACAAGTACAATGATGAAATTGCCGAAGTATTGAAAAAATTTAACAGCATGGTTGAAAACATAAGAAGTCTTATTTTAAAAGTTCGTGAGAGTTCGGAATCTGTTGTGCTTGACGCAGAGGGACTTGCATCCTTGTCAAAGGTATCGCAGGCTGCATCGAGCCAGACGGCTACAGCGGTTCAGCAGATAACAAAAAGTACAGCGAATCAGGTTAATAATACTACATTATGTGTAGAACATGTTACCAGCCTGTCGGATGACATAAACCAGGTGGTGAATAATATTGTTCAAACCTCGGATATTATTCTGAATACTAAAAAATATAGCGATAGTACCCTGGATTCCATCAGATCTCTTAAAGTAAAAGCTTGTGAGACTCAAAACGTATCGGAAAACATAACCCAAACCATAAACTCTTTGAAGACTGAAATGAAAGAGATCCAAAAGATCATCAAGTTAATTGGAGAAATTGTTGAGCAAACAAAGCTTCTGTCTCTTAACGCTTCCATAGAAGCGGCGAGGGCAGGTGAGTTTGGAAAAGGGTTTGCCGTAGTGGCAAAAAACATTAAGCAGCTTGCGGACAAATCCAAAAATTCTTTAACCGATATAAGCAATATAATAAACAAAATTCAGAAAAAGACCGAAGATACCGTGCTTTTAGCTGATGACGCAGGCAATATAATCAATATTCAGCTTGAAGCGGTAGCTGAGGTGGATAAGAGCTTCCGGACGATTTATAATGCTATGGAAGAAATAATAAGCAAAATGAACAGTTCTCAGGAATCCTTGAGTAAAGCCCTTGTATCGAAAGAAAACACGCTTAAGTCCATTGATAATATTCATATGCTGTCTTCAGATACTGCATTAGCTACTAGGGATGTAAGTGTATCCGTTCATGAGCAGAAAGCAGGAGCGGAACAATTGGCTGCTCTGGCTTTAAAGCTCAATGAAATGGCCCAAAATCTCAACAAAGCTGTGGAGATTTTTAAAATTGATTAGAAGGACGCTTTTTATTAAGATATTTTCACGAGTATCTGTTATAAGCAGAAATGGCTACAATATTGATATATAAAAACAGAGCGGTTATAATGGTGGATATGAAATGCAGAGTTTATTGATGTGGCTTATGTTATGACAATGTTATTCGGAGGATGGGGAAACAACGTTTAAAAGTTAAAGAACTTTACAGGGGTGTCAATAACGATGATTATAGGCCGTAGGACAAAGAACCGACCCCTGTTTTTATTTTTAAGGGGAGGAAATATAAATGAAGATTGAAGGAGAACTTGTACAAGGTAAGTTTATTAATAGATTGAACCGGTTTGAGGCTGTTGTGGAAGTCGAGGGCATACAGGAACTGGCCCATGTTCCGAATACTGGACGTTTAAAGGAGTTACTGACAGAAGGAGCAACCGTGCTTTTAAGAAAATATGACAGGACGGACCGAAAAACCCGTTTCGGACTTATACTCGTAAGAAAAAACGGGATATGGGTGTCTATAGATTCTGCCAATGTGCCCAATAGGATAATGTACGAAGCTCTCAAGCAGGGAAAGCTTGAACCGTTCCGTGACTTTAGCCAAATATGCCGGGAAGTAACCGTGTTAAGCAGCCGCTTTGACTTTGGGTTGTTTTCGGAAGAAAAAGAATATTATATTGAAGTTAAAGGCGTAACCCTTGTAGAAAATAGACAGGGCTTTTTCCCGGATGCTCCTACAAAACGGGGTGTCAGGCACCTTGAGGAATTGACAAAGCTAAAATTGAGCGGGAAGGGAACAGGGGTTGTTTTTGTTGTGCAGAGAGAAGATGCAGAGGTTGTAAGACCCAATGACAGAACGGACATGGACTTCGGCAATGCGTTAAGGGAAGCCGGAAAGGCCGGTGTGGATCTTATGGCTTATGTTTGCAAGGTGGATGTAGAGCAAAGGAGTATAGATATTGTACGACAAATACCAGTTGTTTTGGATAGTATTCAAAGTTAGAAATTTTTAACCATACTCCTTTTTTTCTGATATTCTTTATAATCAGATTGAAAGAACTAAAGATTTTTAGGTTAATTGGTTTGAAAAACACAGTGAAGATATCAAAGCTTTATGAGCTGTAACAGATGTCTTTAATAGGCACATAAAAAGTTTACCCCCAAAAGGCTTATAAATACTTGGGGGGATTTTTATGCTTATTTAATATCCCATAAAGAGGTTTTTTCGTATGATTTGTTATGATAATATTAGGATGTACTCTTTTGTGGCAGGAGAACAGTTGAATACCACTTGAATATGATAAGTGCGGAAGTAGGGAATAAAGCTTTCGGAAAGTCTTTATTGTATCCGAATTGTTGAAGTGACGGAAATTACGAAAGGTGTGAAGAAATATATTTAAACTCGCTGTGTTGCTAAGCTGCAACACAGTGAGTTTTTTATATACCTGAATTTTCAAATATAGCCACTGACGTTACTCAATCCATTCTGCAGAATCAAACAGTTGGTTGACCAATTCTATATATTGTGATGAGTCATGGCATTTTTTGATTTTTTTCAATAACTTTTTATCCGTGCATATATGGACGTGCAAATAATCCCAAAATTCCTTCATTTTGTCCGATAGGTGTTTTGATCCTGAAAGACGGCTTTGGTAAAAATTGAAAATATTATCGTGAAAATTGCGAACTATGCTGATTTTATTCGCAGAGGGTATATCGTGTCCTTTAATCACAGATGGAAGAAAAGGGTCAGTTAAAGCGCCCCTGCCCAGCATATAATTATTTACCGCGGGAAAGCAGGAGTTTATCCGAAGATAATCAGCATAAGTGAAAATGTCACCGTTATAGGTAACTTCGTGTTTGCAGGATCCGGCAAGAGCTTTAAATGCTTCTAAATCCACCTGCCCAGTATACATTTGATTTCCGGTACGGGCATGAATTATTACTTTGCACAAGGGATATTCATTTAACACTTCCATGACACGAAACCCTTCTTCAGGATCCTTGAGCCCCAGCCTCATTTTAACCGATACCGTGTAAGAGCTGTCGGAGCATGCGGTATCGAGAAACTTTTTTATCATATCAGGATACGGCAGTATTCCGGAACCTCTTTTCCTTCCGGTTACCATGGGAAAAGGACAGCCTATATTCCAATTGATTTCACGATATCCCAAATCGGAAATAACAAGGGCAAACTTCTTAAAAAGTGCACCGTCGTTACCGAGAAGCTGTGGAACGACATTAATTGAACTGTCGCTATGCTCCGGAAGAAGGTCTTTTAAAAGTAAATTGCTTATATTCTTTGTATCTGAAAGTCCGATAAAAGGGGCGTAATATGCATCAATATTGCCGAAATGCCGTGCAAATGCATTTCTGTAGCAAGCTATTGTCATACCCTGTATTGGTGCCAAAAAAAGCTTCATGAATCCACTCTCCCAAAAAAGTCAGGTTATTGAGAACACAATTTTATATATTTTACAATTAATAATGTTATATATTTTACATTAAACATTGTACAATATAATATAAAGAAGATGAAGCAATCCTTTTGTCTATACTTTGATAAAATAAATAAAGCTAATTTAAGGTAAACATGAATGAGAGACATATCCGGTTAATTTTTCAAATGAATATATGTCAATAAATCAAAGGATTCTCTAAAGAAGGAAATTTCTGATTTCAACAGAATAAAATCAATAGGGCTTAATATAACCGTTATAAAAATCAGTTAAGTTGTTATTTGTTGTATTTTGGGGAGGGCTGGAATTGAAGAGAATAGCTTTCATTGACACGGAAATCGATCCTAAAAGCGGGAAGATTCTTGATATCGGAGGTATTAAGAACAACGGCGCTACATTTCACTCCGGTTCTGTTGCTGGTTTTATTGAATTTTTGCGCGGTACGGAGTATGTTTGCGGACATAATATTATAAGACATGATTTAAAATATATAAAAAATGCTGTTGAGGCTGCCGGCATTAAAATTACAAATTCTATCGATACCTTATATCTTTCGCCGCTTCTGTTTCCCAAAAAGCCTTATCATTCTCTTTTAAAAGACGATAAGCTGCAAACGGAGGATGTAAATAACCCACTAAATGATTCAAAAAAAGCCCAGGCCCTTTTCTATGATGAGATTAACGCTTTTTGTGAATTGGATAATGAATTGAAGAAAATTTTTTATACTCTGTTAAAAGATAAAGACGGTTTTTCGGCTTTCTTTAAATATATTGACGAGACTTCAATAAGTGAAATGGAAAATAACCCGGTTGTACCTAAAATTTACGGACATTTGGCCGGATATGAACTTGAGTTTCGGGATTTGGAAAAAATAATCCGGGATAAATTTCGTCTACTGATATGCCAAAAAACTGATCTTGGGAAAATTATATCACAAAACCCGATTGAATTATCCTATTGTCTTGCCCTTATAAATACCAAGTGCCACCACTCAATTACTCCGCCCTGGGTTTTGAAAACCTTTCCCGAGGTTGAAAGAGTCATGTTTTTGCTCAGGAGCAACCCATGTCTGGAAGGTTGTGATTATTGCAAAGAAGCTCTTGACATTCATAAAGCCTTAAAAAGGTACTTCGGATACGATTCATATAGAACCTATGATGGAGAACCCTTGCAGGAGAAGGCTGTTAAAGCAGCCGTAGCCAATAAATCCCTTCTTGCCGTTTTTCCCACCGGTGGAGGGAAGTCCGTTACTTTTCAGGTGCCGGCTTTAATGAGCGGAAAAAATACAAACGGACTGACAGTGGTTATCTCACCCCTTCAATCACTGATGAAGGACCAGGTGGATAACTTGGAAAAGGCAGGCATTACCGAGGCGGTTACCATAAACAGCCTGTTGGACCCGATAGAAAGGGCAAAATCCTTTGAAAGGGTGGAAAACGGTTCAGCTTCCCTTCTTTACATTTCACCGGAGTCCTTGCGTTCAAGATCAATTGAGCGTGTGCTTCTAGGAAGAAATGTTGTTCGGTTTGTCATAGACGAGGCCCATTGCTTTTCCGCATGGGGACAGGATTTTAGAGTGGACTATTTGTATATCGGTGATTTTATAAAGTCAATTCAGGAAAAGAAAAACATGGCAGAACCTATTCCCGTCTCCTGCTTTACAGCTACTGCAAAGCCCAATGTTATTGAGGATATAAGAAATTATTTTAAAGAGAAGCTATCCATTGATATGGAGCTTTTTACATCAAAGGCATCGAGGCGCAATCTTCGATACAAGGTATTCGAGAGAAAAAGTGAAGAAGAAAAATACAATACATTAAGGAATTTGCTTGAGGAGAGGGATTGTCCCACAATAGTCTATGCCGTAAAGACCAAAACGGTGGATAAGCTGGCCCAAAGGCTTATACAGGACGGGTTTTCGGCAAGAGCATTCCATGGGAAAATGGATAAGGATAAAAAAACCGAAAATCAGGATGCGTTTATAAAGGGTGATGTCCGGATCATGGTTGCAACCTCTGCATTCGGAATGGGAGTGGATAAAAAGGATGTGGGAATGGTCGTTCATTACGAAATATCGGATTCCCTTGAAAATTACGTTCAGGAAGCAGGACGGGCCGGAAGGGATGAAAAAATAACTGCCGACTGTTATGTGTTATTCAATGATGAAGATCTCAACAAACATTTTATGCTGCTCAACCAAACAAAACTGAATATTGAAGAAATCCAGCAGGTATGGAAGGCAATTAAAGACGTTACCCGGCTGCGGATGAAAACATGCCAATCTGCACTGGAAATTGCAAGAAGAGCCGGTTGGAGTGAAAAGCTGGATGATATGGAAAACAGGGTTAAGGCGGCAATAGCTGCTTTGGAAAACGCCGGTTATATCAGGCGGGGACAAAACATGCTCCGGGTATTTGCCAACAGTATTCTTGCAAGAAATGTTCAGGAAGCAGCCGAAAAAATTAACGCTTCCCAAAGGTTTGACGATAAGCAAAAGCAAAATGCAATTCGAATAATAAAGAGCCTTATTTCCAGTAAAAGTAGAAAAATTGCAATGGATGAAGACGCAGAGTCCAGGGTTGACTATATTTCAGACTATCTGGGGATACCCCGGGAGGAAGTAATACAGATTGTGAACCTGCTTCGGGAAGAGAGAATCCTCGCGGATATGAAAGACCTTGTGGCATTTGTTAAGAGAAATCAAAACCGGTCACTGGGCATACTAAATTCCTTTGCAAAGATTGAGAACTTCCTTTTGAGTGTTTTTTCAAAGGAGGAAAAGACATTTCACATAAAGGAGCTCAATGAACAAGCTGAAGAATATGGATGCAAGGAATCAACCCCCAACATAATAAAAACCGTCATAAACCTTTGGAGTAAAAAAGGTTGGATAAAGAGACAGAACACGGGCTTTTCGGCGAACCACATAGCGGTAATTACTTTGTTTGATAAAAGTTTGCTTGAAGAAAAGATTATAAAAAGGCATGAACTGTCACGGTTCATATTGGAGTATCTTTATGAAAAAACCAGGGACGGTATACAGGAAAACAACGCTAAAGAGGAAGTGGCAGTAGAGTTTTCGGTTCTCGAACTTAAAGAAAAGTTTGAGCAAAGAATAACGTTTTTTAATACCAGGGTTTCTTCGGAAGATGTTGAGGATGCACTCTATTATCTTTCAAAAATCGAGACTCTGAAGATAGAGGGCGGCTTTATGGTTATCTATAACCCTATGTCTATCGAGCGCATTGAAAGGGACAACAAAAAACGCTACAAACTTGAGGATTATAAAAAGCTTAAGGCGTTTTACGAAAACAAGGTACAGCAGATTCATATTGTCGGTGAATATGCACGAAAAATGATCAGCGATTACAAGGAAGCTCTTCAGTTTGTAGACGATTATTTTACGTTGAATTACAGCTCTTTTTTAAATAAATACTTTAGAGGGAGCCGGCAGGATGAAATAAAAAGAAACATTACTCCGGAGAAATTCCTGCAGCTTTTTGGGGAGCTTTCGGCTGCCCAATTAAAGATCATTACCGATAAGCAATCAAAGAATATTGTGGTTGCAGCCGGCCCCGGAAGCGGAAAGACCCGGGTGTTGGTGCACAAGCTGGCGTCGCTGATGCAAATGGAGGATGTCAAGCATGAACAATTGTTAATGGTAACCTTTTCACGGGCTGCAGCTACTGAATTTAAAAAACGCCTTTTAAAACTCATCGGTAATGCCGCTAACTACATTGAGATAAAAACCTTTCATTCCTATTGCTTTGACCTTCTAGGGAGGGTTGGTACACTGGAAAAATCCGATGAAGTAATAAGGGAGGCTGTAAATAGAATCAAAAACGGCGAGGTGGAACCGGGTAGGATTACAAAGACCGTTTTGGTGATAGATGAAGCACAGGACATGGATGCCGATGAGTTTGAATTAATCAGTACCTTGATGGAACGAAATGAGGATATGAGGGTAATTGCAGTGGGGGATGACGACCAGAATATTTATGAATTCCGGGGTGCAAGCTCCAAGTATCTGGAACAAATGATAAAAGAAAAAAACGCCGTTATGTATGAACTTATAGAAAACTACAGGAGTAAGAGCAACCTTGTGGAGTTTACAAACCGGTTTGTAGAAAAAATATCCCACCGATTAAAGAATATGCCTGTTGTTGCAGTTCAGAGAGATAACGGAAGGATTAAGCTGGTTCGGTACAAAAGCAGCAACCTGATTACACCGGTGGTTAACGATATCCTTAATACGGATCTTTCGGGAACTACCTGTGTTTTAACCAAGAGTAATGAAGAAGCATTACAGATTACAGGTCTGCTGATCAAAAACGGAATGAAGGCCAAGCTGATTCAATCCAACGAAGGATTTAACCTATACAACCTTTTGGAAGTGAGGTCATTTTTAAAATACCTTAACTTGTCCAGGGATACCTATTTGATAAGCGAGGAGACCTGGACAGATGCAAAACGCAAATTGGCAGATGAATTTAGCTGCAGTCCGAATTTGGAGCTGTGTCAAAACATAATAAAAGATTTTGAAGCAACGAATCCAAAAAATAAATACAAATCGGATCTGGAGATCTTTATCAGAGAATCACGAATGGAGGATTTTTTTGCGGAAAAGCTGGAAGCCATATTCGTCTCGACCATTCACAAGGCCAAGGGTAGAGAGTTTGACAATGTATTTATAATGTTGGATGGGTTCAATCCTAAAACGGATGAAGAACTAAGGCAACTGTATGTTGCAATGACACGGGCTAAACGTAGTCTTACCGTTCACTATAATGGAAATTACTTGGACTTTATCAGGGCTGATGGACTTGAAACCTTTTATGATTCGAATATTTACTGTCCCCCCGGTCAACTGGCAATGCAGCTGACCCATAGGGATGTAGTGCTGGACTTTTTTATTTCCCGGCAGAATTTGATTGCAGAGCTAAATAGCGGAGATGAGCTGGGGGTTGACGGAGATTATTGCATAAATTCTAAAGGACAAAAGATATTGAAGTTTTCAAACCGTTTAAAAGGCAAAATTCAGGAAATGAAGCAAAAAAACTATTTTCCGAAGAAGGCAAAAATCAAGTTTATTGTTTACTGGCATGAGAAAGACTCGGAATTTGAAATCAGAATTGTTTTACCCGAGCTTTATTTTGAAAGAACGGATGGCTATGTATAAAAAACCTTGACCATAGCGGCCAAGGTATTGTTTTATATAGAAATATTAATGTTTATATAGAAATATCATTATAATTGAAATTCAGACTATTTTGTGTTTTTCCATGTTCCATCTTTTGTACATACGGTTTTAGAACCATCATCGTTTTCAATTATGGAACCGACGGCATGTCTCTTGTGGTCATAAATACAGAACGGCTCTTTTGATGCATTACCGGAACTCTTTTCAGAGACAGCTTTTACATTATCCGGTGGTGTAATGACATTAACAAAAAGCTTATCTTGCTTATTATGGTTTTTCATAAACATCTTCCTTTCATACTTGGACTGAAAAAGCCAATATTAATTTGCACAATTATTGCTTGAAAGATTCAGCTCTAAATGAGGATATATTGGAAAATTCTAAATGTGTAGCGGGATTTTCGAATGATATATTTATTCATTTGAGGGTATTAATAATATAAATTCGATTTATTTGGAAACCAAATCCGTCACGGGAGTGGAATTAATTATGAATAATGGATATGAGAAAGATAATCTTAAACTGGCTACTTTTGCAGGGGGATGTTTCTGGTGTATGGTTCAGCCTTTTAAAGAGCTCGATGGTGTGCATAAAGTAATTGCCGGCTATACCGGCGGCCATATTGAAAACCCAACCTATGAGCAGGTGTGTACAGGAAATACGGGTCACTATGAAGCGGTACAGATTAGCTATGATCCTGAAAAAGTTCAGTATGAAAAGCTTCTTGATATTTTTTGGGGACAGATCGATCCCACGGATCCGGAGGGACAGTTTTTTGATAAGGGTTCTCAGTATCAAACGGCTATTTTTTATCATGATGATGAGCAGAGGAAGCTTGCCGAAGAATCTAAGAGAAGTCTTGAGAGAGAGGGTGTGTTTGGCAATACTATTGCTACACAAATAATTAAGGCTTCGGAGTTTTATCCGGCGGAAGAGTATCACCAGGATTATTATTTAAAAAACCCGGAGCATTATAACCGGTACAAGATTGGTTCGGGGCGGGCGGCATTCATTGAGACAACTTGCAGAATAAGAGAAAGTAAAAGAGAAAATTAATTATTTACAGACGATGCATGATTTTGTATTTTACCCACAAACTATAAGTATCATATAGTTTGAGGAGGTATAAAAATGGCTTACGATAAGCTTTTTGAGCCGGGGTATATCGGAAAGGTAAAGATTAAAAACCGGCTGGTAATGTCGCCGATGAATACTCAATTTACGACAGGGGACCCTTCCGTTTTTTCCGACAGGTATTTTGAATACTATAAAGCAAGAGCAAAGGGTGGAGTGGGATTAATTATTACTACTCATGTAAAAGCAGAGAAAAATATTGATCCTTATCCGCTTACTTACGGTTATGTTACATTGGATTCTGCAAGTCAATTAAAATATTTTTATGAAGTAACGGAAACAGCCCACAGATATGGCACGAAAGTTGCCATTGAGCTGTCACCGGGTACCGGAAGGCTGGCCGATGCTGCGTATAAAGACCGGTGGCCTGTGGGACCTTCGGAAATTGAGATTCTCGGTATGCCGGGGGTTAAAACCCGGGAGCTTACCAAAGACGAGATAAAAGGACTTGTTGAGGCTTATGGAAGAGCAGCCGGATTGGCAAAACAAGCAGGGTTTGACATAATCTACGTTCACTTTACCGCATATCTTGGCGACCAATTTCTTTCTTCAGCGTGGAATCACAGAACCGACGAATATGGGGGCAGCCTTGAAAACCGTATGAGGTTTTTGACGGAGTGTATTGAGAGTGCAAGAAGCAGTGTGGGAAGCGATTTTCCTCTGATTGTCGGACTGGCGTTGGACCACGGCTTTCCCGGAGGAAGGGAACTGGATGAAACCATCGAGATTGCCAAAAGACTTAAAAACATGGGCATTGATACATTGCATTTGAGACGGGGAAGCTATGACAATATGAATCTTTTGATACCCACAGAGTATATGGAAGACGGGGTTTCTGTCGACTATGCCAATAAGGTTAAGGAACAGGCAGGAATACAGGTGATTTCTGACGGAAACATATCGGACCCTGTACTTGCCAATAAGTTAATTGAGGAAAACAAGCTTGATTTTATAGGCCTTGGAAGAGCTCTTTTAGCTGATCCCGAGTGGGTGAATAAAGTACGTGTGGGTAAAGAGGAGGATATTGTACCCTGTGTGAGGTGCATGCAGTGCATTAACAGGATATTTTTCGGTCAATATGCGGCCTGCAGCGTAAATCCCGTTCTCGGCAAGGAGTACCTAAGTCCGATACTTCCTGCAAAGAAGCCTAAAAACGTGGTTGTCGTAGGTGGAGGAATGGCAGGTATGGCCTTTGCGAAAATGGCTGAAGAAAAGGGACATAACGTCACATTGCTTGAGAGCACCTCTGAGCTTGGAGGCCATCTATTGGAAGGGGCGGTAATGGACCATAAGAAAGAAGTTGCTGCCTACTGCAGGCATTTAGTAAGGGAAATTAAAAATTCCGGGGTGAAGGTGAAATATAATACCCGGGGAACCAAAGAATCGGTAAAGGAACTCAAACCGGATGCGGTGGTGGTTGCAACGGGCTCAGTACCGATAGTTCCTAAGGTTCCGGGTATTGACAAACAGAATGTCAGGATAGCTACAACCCTTCTAAAAAACGGTCAGGAGTGCGGGCATAATGTGATTATCGTAGGTGGAGGACTTGTCGGATGTGAAACGGGATTGCATCTGGCGCAGAAAGGTAAGAACGTTACGATAATTGATATGCTTCCGGAGGTTGCTCAGGATGTCATTTTCATGGCGAGATTTTCTCTTCTTCAAGCTCTCAGGGATAAAGGAATAAATACACAGGGAGGCTTAAAGCTGGTGGAAATAACCGATAGAGGAATTGTTGCCGAGGATGCCAACGGAAGCAGAAGGGAAATGGAATGCGATACCGTGGTAATTGCCACAGGATTAAAGGCCGATGATTCACTTTATGAAGAGCTTAAAGATGAGTTTGATGAGATATATAAAATCGGTGACTGCATTGAGGCAAGAAAGTTTATTGATGCAATACAGGAAGCATTTCAGATAGCGAAAGATATCTGATATATTTTATGTACAGCTATGGGGTGCATCGTCTTTGCTTAATTAACAGATTCTACAACTTACATTACATTGTTTTTCATGTTTTATTCGAAAAAATGCACCCCCTAGTTTGCTTTAGAATTAAATCTACAATTCTTTCTGAAACAAGGGCTTTTGATAAATATAAATTAATCCCTATATAGCCAACCATACCGTCTTTATATCTCCTATTAACTGTAAAATATTAGCAGTAACATGTTGACGAATTCATACATTATATAATAAAATTGTTATATAAAAATGAATTATTAAGAAAATGTTATCACATTTTTATAGAGTAATTTACAAGTAACATTTTATATGGTTTTTGATCTTTAACACTTCCAAATGCAAAACCTTTTTTTATCCTATGAAACTGTGAAAGAAGAGAAGCCAATGAATAATATTATTGAATTATTTGAAAAATACGGACCGTTGACAGGTAAAGAAATTTTTGAAAAGACTTATGGAGACATTTTTACGTTATGGAAGACCTGTAACAATAATGATGATATAGTTTCAAGAGCAATAGGAGAGAAATATCTAAGGTTTGACAAACATGTTGAAGGATTTGCTAGGCTATCTCCCTCTATCATAAGAGAATTTTGCAGTTACATGGTTTTCGGTACAAAAGATCAGCATGAGTTGATAAACACAAAGGCAGAGAGTATTTACAAAGAAATACTGGAAATCAGCAGAAAGAAATTCCAACTGGCACAGAAGGTGATGGCGGAAATCGTTGAACATCAGGAAGATCCTCAACTAATTTGTTCCCAAGCATGTTTTATTATTGCTGGGGATGTTGCATACGATATGGCCCACACTGAGCCGAGACCGGAATGTTCAACAGGGAAAACGGTTAACGGTTCGGATCTGGATATTGTAGTGGTTTCAAAAGATTTGCCGGAAAGTATAATCAAAGCAATTGATTCTGCAATATATGAAAAAAAGGCGTATTTACTTAAAAATCCCAGCTACAGGGAAGAAATAGATTATGTGGTTAAGGATATTTCTAAGGTAAAAAGGCAGTTGGTGTTTGACGAATTTGAATCAATGATAGCTTCAAAGGTTTTACACGAAGGGAAATTTCTATATGGGAGTTTTGAATTGTTCAGCGAAATTAAGAATATGATTTTTGAACGGGGAATACCGGAAAAGATCGAGGCTCTAAAGAATAAGGCATCAATTGACAGGGAGATGGCCAGAAGGCAACTTTTGACCAATGATAATGCGATTTTTGATGAAGACAATATGCAACTTTTCTATACAACCGATGAAAAGGAAGAATTCTTTTGAGTATCAACTTATACCCAATTCCCACTGCTTAAAAGAGGAGGTATATCAATGGATAAAAGTGAACTTGTTGAAAAGAAAAAAAGACTAGCTGAGTTGTCGGTTTTGGAGGAGAATTTAAAAAAGTTGGAGAACGAGTTAAAAACCATCGAATTGGATGCTGAATTTTTGCTGAGTAAATACCAGGATAGAGCCAAGGCGAGGGAATCATTGAAAAATGATTTTTTATTTTCCACTGTTATGAAGATCACAGGGAAATTCAATAGCGAAGTTGCCAAACTAACGGAAGATATGGAAATGACAAGGCTTGAATACAATAAGCTGGTAGAGAAGATTAAAGAAAAAAATGCGGAATGTGAACAGCTCAAAAGTAGGATACTGGTATTGAACCAGGAAAAAAATGATTTCATTGAAGAAATGAGAAGACGTGAAGAAATACTGGAGAATTACAAAGACAGAGAAATATCGGTTCAGTATAAGCAGCTAAAATCTGATCAGGTATTATTATCTTCACAAATTGCAGATATTGATAAAGTTATTGAGATGGTAAAAAGATTAAATAATACAGCATATAGAGCAAAACATAATATAAGTATGAGTAATATGAGGACAATCTCGTCCAAGAATGATAGAAGTTTATTACGCACTGTTAGGGTTACGCCTGATCTGCCTTCGCTTCCGTCTTCTGACTACTCTGAAAATTATATAAGTAGGATGGAAATACAGATTAGGGATCTAACAAGGATGATCGATAAATTGGAAAGTTTTGATAACAGTCCTTACCGTAGTGTATTTGATAGGATTTCAGATCAATTAAACAAAATAAAAGTAATAAAAAAGGATATTGATTATGTTAGGCAACTGGGATTGATAATAGAGGAAATTGCGGAAGTTCTTAATAAATTAAAATCAAAAATCCAAGAACATGCCTGCGATATTGAGGCACAAATCGATGAACTGATTATTTTGGTTTAGTGTTAATACGTACTCTATGTACTATATAATTATGTTTATATAATATTAATTTTGCTTTGAATAGGTTCAATATATTGTAAAAGCTGATTAGTAATATATAAAAATAAGGGGTAGAAATGTTTTAATGTTTCATATAAATGATATTATTGAAAAAGCCAAAAGTCGCTATGAAACGCTATTGAATATTACCGACACGATTGAGCAAAAAGGGTATTGGAATAAAACTCAATCTATACACGATAATGTTGAGGAGCATATTCTTTCTCTTTATCTTCAACTTGTTTCAAAAGACTTTATAATTAATGACGAAGAAACTGCGATGATAAATGGGGTATTGGGCAAGAATTATTCAAGGGGAAGACTTGTATTACATCAAGCAAGAGTTGGAGAAAAAGATATTAATTCAATACCGGATTATTTAATTTCGTGTATAAAAATGGATTTGATGGAGAAGACCACATACTCATATAAGGTAATAAATTGTATCAACAGCCTGGGATTATTAATGATTGGTGCCGATTATGATATTTCCGAAGTTGAGTGTAAGTTCCTTAGCAAATACATTTCAGGTATTTCCGATTTGGTCGGTAAATTCGGGATAGCAGAGAATAACGGCGATACAAAAAGTAGCATGGATGATACCGGGAAGGAAGAGCCAAACATAAGCATTTGCTCCGATTCTTCCGGTAAAGGTATGGACAGTTATACTGCTGTATCCGGCGTACTTGATGAGCTTAACAATTTGATAGGACTTGAAAGTGTGAAAAAAGAGGTTAAAGCTCTGGTGGATCTGATTAAGGTAAGGAAGATGAGGGAAGAAAGAGGTCTTCCGGTAGTTCCTATGAGTTTCCATTTGGTTTTTACAGGAAACCCTGGTACCGGAAAGACTACCGTTGCCAGGCTAATTTCCAAGATATATTATTACCTTGGACTTATAAAAACCGATAAAGTAGTTGAAGTGGATAGGGCAGGATTAATTGCAGGTTATGTGGGACAGACGGCTGCCAAGGTGCAAGAGGTAATAAACCAGGCATTGGGGGGAGTCCTTTTTATAGATGAAGCCTATTCTCTGATTAATGAAAACAGTTCGGATGATTATGGACTTGAGGCAGTAAGTACTCTTTTAAAGGGAATGGAGGATCATAGAGATAAGCTTATTGTAATAGCCGCAGGCTACGAAGAGGAGATGGCTCGATTTATAAATTCCAACCCCGGCCTTAAATCAAGGTTTAGTAAGCAAATTCATTTTGATGACTATACGCCGCTGCAGATGCTGCAAATATTGAAAAAATGTGCAATGATTTGGGATACAAGGTTAGTCCCGATGCGGAAGAATATGTTATCGATTATTTTTATAGAAAGCAAAGTGAGGATGCTGTCGGGTTCGGAAATGCAAGAGGAGTAAGAAATTTTTTTGAGCGGGCTGTTTCAAAGCAGGCAAGCAGAGTTGTAAAATTGCAGAACCCGGATAATGAGGAATTGGTAATGCTTAAAATAGATGATTTTAAGGTGTAGGATGAATAATCTTTCGGAAATGTTGATATGTGTTCTCTAAATAAAGAAAAATGTGGAATAATAACTCATCCTTTGATATAATATCCTAGCAAGTTAATTTGTACAAGGGAGGTTATAAAATGGGTGAGAAAAAGATACTTATGTTGGTAGGCGATTTTGTTGAGGACTACGAGGTAATGGTTCCGTTTCAGGCACTATTGATGGCAGGATACACAGTACATGCGGTTTGTCCCGATAAAAAGGCCGGAGAAGTGATTCGTACTTCAATACATGATTTTGAAGGCGATCAGACTTACAGTGAGAAAAGAGGGCATAATTTTGCATTGAATGCCACCTTTGACGATGTTGACGAAAACGACTATGATGCACTTGTTATTCCCGGGGGACGTGCTCCGGAATATATAAGACTGAATAAAAAGGTTTTACAGATAGTAAAGCATTTTGATAAGGAGAATAAGCCGATTGCTGCAATATGTCACGGGCCTCAGGTACTTGTTGCTGCCGGTATTCTAAAGGGCAGAAAATGCACGGCATATCCTGCTGTTGGCCCTGATGTTGAGGCTGCAGGCGGAGAATACATAAGTGTGGATGTGGATAAAGCCTATGTGGACGGCAATTTGGTTACTGCACCGGCTTGGCCGGCACATCCTGAGTGGCTTGCTAAGTTTTTGAAGGTGCTTGGTGCGGAAATAAAGATATAAAAGACATTAAAAATGTGGAAGAACCTTAAGATTCACAAGGTTTCTTCCACTTTTATTGTTAGTGGGATTTCACTAAGTGAAATGACCATAAAGCGATGGAGATTGATGTTCTTGGAGCTTTTTTGTAAAATGCCAATATGAATCCGATAATAGGAACTCTGTTTTTGCCGTCAACTGAACCTAAACACCTTGCCCCGGGGAAGAAAAGGGAGGCTTCGTCCTTTCGGTATCAAAAAGGCATGCTCCCTGTGAATCCGCAGAGGTTCACAATAGCCATCGGTTATGATCAAAAGAGGACCGTTTTTGGGGAAATCCTCAGCTTTTTCCAAAAGGTCAATACCCGGCTGCAGCAATGTTCCGCCCCGGCCTTTTACCTTTACTCTTTGGGCTATGACCTCAGGAGCCATGTAACCTTGGTCATAAGCTGCTGCATCACAAAATATCACTCTTACATAGGGAACATCCCGTGAAATGCTGTAGCTGGCAATTGTACCTAATGCCTTTGCCAGCAATACCCGGTCCATGGAACCGGAGGTATCGAGTATGACACCGAAGGTCCGACCGTCTTCCGCACCGGCTGCCGGTACCCAACGGGGGCGAGGTATATCGGGGCTGGCTGATTGACGGCGGCTGGGACGGGCATAGGAACGCACTTTTTCCAAAGGAGAGAAATAGTTGTCGAACCATTTTGCCAGTTCCACATCCCAGGGGATGGGAGGTTGGCTCAAAGCCCGTATTTCCTCAATCAGTCCCGCGGGAATATAACCGCGGCCCTGTTCCTCATGATAGGAAAGCCCCTGAAGCAAGCAGCGCCGGCAGAATTCATCCAGGGAGATTCCGTCATTGGTGGACCACCGGTCGGGATTGCCTTTATCAATCATATCTCCCAGGCCGATTCCCCTTAGTGTTGAAAGCTTTCGGTATTTACGGATATCCATAACCATACGGTCATATATGCTTTCGGCTGACATTCCTTTAAGGTCGGGATCATAGAGGGTACCTATTTTGGGCAATTCCCCCAAACCCATTTCCACCAGCCATCCGTTTATAACGTAATCGCAGGCAACATTCCATAAAAAAGGATCACGTCCCTGACACCTTGTATGGTGGCTCAAACCGACGTGCAAGAGTTCATGAGCCATTACAAAACGGCATTCGTATTCATCCAGGCCGGCGGCCGGGTTTATATAAATTTCCTTCATATAGGCATTGACAGCTGCAACCGAGACCTCCATCCGGGCACAAATTAAAGGGTCTTCAATAATTGTGAAGCTTGCGGCTAAAGCACCTAAAAGAGGGTAGCTATTGATAAACCAGTTTTTTGCCATAGCTGCAAGAGTGTGAGAGTTTTTAGAAGCCCCAAGAAAGGGTTCTTTACCCGCGGCAACATTGACGGCACTGGTTACGGCCATCGAAAGGCCCCGGGCAAAACAGGCAACCCAGTCGATTTTATGCCCAGACCAATCGATTCTTTCGGATGCCATAATCATATCCCCGCAATTTGCTCCGGCTGTGCCAAAATAGGTCATTGACGGTGGGACACCGTTTTCAGCAAAGCAAGTATATAGTTTTTCTTCGGAAGCAACATGAAAGTCAATCCTGTTTTGCATTTCCACCGGCGGTTTACCCAATCTCATGTCGTACAAAAACTTTGCAATATAACAGTCACAGGCGATATTCCATTTGATGGGATCGGACTTTTCCTGAAAATGATCCAGCCCTAAATGAAGTAAGCAATGGGCAATGACATAAGCCCATTCCATAGGCTCACCCCGGCGTGTGGGATGAACATGGAGGTATCCGTTTTGGGTAATTACTGCCCAACCCTTTTCCGGGCATAGATTGCCTATGCTTCGGATAACACGGACATGACGTATAAGGGGTGAGAAGGCCGGGTGCTGCTCTATAATTTCCAATCCCTTGACATAGTTTTCATAAGCAATATCTCTCTTTGAGGTAGCTTTTTTCTTTGCCATTGTTAACCTTCCTTTCGTTCTACCAGCCTCGGCAGATCCCGGACAATTTCGACCATGAACCAACCGGGCAAACCCTCGTCGTCACCTTGCTTTGACACCACCATCTGTGCCATCTCAAGGCTGATGAGAGAAAGCTCTTTGATCAATGCTTTGGCTCTATGGGCAAGCATTTTCTGCTTTTCATTCATTGCATTCTTCATGCCGGGTAGCTGTTTTATAAGCTGTGAGCGGAAGGATTGGGACAGGAAATAGAGAACGTCCCTGTCTTCGGGTTTGTCCGGCCATCTCTCTTTACCGTCTATGATAGCCTCCAGTTGATAGCGGTTATTTATCTGCTTGATGAAAGCCTTGAATTGCCCTGCATGGTGCGAAGACAGACAGCTGTATGCCAATATCTCCAATGCCTCATCGGTTAAGTTGTCCCCATATTCGTTTAATGCGTCGCTGAGCATATGCCATGAACGTGGGGTGGAGAAGGGTTCTTCGGTTTTCGGAGGCTCTGTCCACAGGTGGTCGGGACGCAGGGTTATATATTCATAGACATAGGGGTGAATTCCGTTGGCCGCTGCCCATTCCAGCCAATCTCTATGGGAAACCTTTAGCTGAACATGTAGCATACGGTTAATCAAAGCCGATGACATGGGCTTTACAATGGCACTGTCCTGCGCCCTGTTACCGGCACCGATTACAATAGAACCCTCGGGGAGCACATATTCACCTACCCTGTGCTCATGAATCAGGCTGTAAAATGCCTTTTGAACCTCTTGCGTACAGGCGTTCAGTTCATCTAAAAACAGACAGTAAGGCTCCTTTCTTGCTATCATCTTCGGAGGACAGAAACGGCTCAATCCGTCAACAATTTGAGGTACACCGATAATATCCTCCGGGGCGAGCTGGCTTCCGAGAAGGGAAACGCAGGGAAGCCCCAGGGATTCGGCAAACTGCTGTACCAGAGCGGATTTTCCGATTCCGGGAGGTCCCCATATGAAGACCGGCCTTACTACTGCGGTATTTAAAAGAAACTCTGATAATTGTTTCTGTGTTACTGTTATAGATATATTCATATGTTATAATTCCTTTCTTACAAATGTTTTGAAGATTAATCCTTTATTAACTCCAAAAGGGCATAAAAATACCGTGATATGTAACCACGGTCTGTTTTCGGCAATAAAAAAACACGATAACCCATCGTGCAGCCTTAAATAGTATATATTTTACTATCAAGTGACGGTTACTTATACTCATAAAGGTTGACCGCAAAAGCAATGAAATGCTGTGGGTCCGATATTAAGTTATATATAAAGCACCTCGCAGAATATTGTCTTTTTCATTTACAACACTCCTTTCACTTGATTTTAATCAATTACTAAATCTTACCTTATAATATTAATACAAAATTAACCTTTCAGTCAATACCCGTAACAAAAATGTCATATTGTGTAATTAAGCTGCTTGCATGACTTTGACAGTTAATTCAGATAAATTTCTCTTTTTTTCTTGCATATAATTTGATAGTCTATATATAAATTGAAATTGAAAGGTAAGACGAATATGAAAAATTTCGGTGCTTTTGTAAAGGATGAATTATCGGGCTGGAAGCCATGGGAGATTATATGGATTACTATATCTACCTTAACAATTTTATCGCTTTCCATTTACACGAATGAAAGCCTGACCGGAATTATTATGGCCATAACAGGAGTGATATGTGTTGTATTGACCGGAAAAGGCAAAATTTCCTCTTATGCCTTTGGAATGGTTAATACTGTGCTATATGCCTATGTTGCTTATGGCGCAAAGTATTATGGAGATGTTATGCTAAATCTGTTATACTATGCCCCTATGAACGTTATTGGCTGGGTGATGTGGAATAAGCATATAAGCGTGGAAACAAAGGAAGTGGAGAAGAAAAGGTTGAAAGGAAGTGGGGTTATAAGCGTATTTATAGGCTCTGCTATAGGAATTTTTCTATACGGTTTGATTCTAAAGAGAATGGGAGGCAGTCTTCCTTTTGTTGATTCTACAACCACTGTGCTTTCTGTTGTTGCACAGATTCTGTGTGTAAAGAGATATATGGAACAGTGGGTGCTTTGGATTGTTATTGACATAGTTTCGGTCTACATGTGGGCTATGGCTTTTGTAAACGGCGGAGAGAGTATTGCAACATTAATTATGTGGAGCATTTATCTTTTAAATGCCGTTTTCATGTTTGCTAAATGGTACAGAGAAAGCAGGAGGAATGAGAATAATGTATAACGTCGGGATGTATGGGGGATCTTTTAATCCTCTGCACTTAGGGCATATCCGGTGCATAATTGAAGCGGCGAATCAGTGCAAGGAATTGCACATTATTATCAGCTGCGGTGTAAATCGCAAGGAGATACCGCCAAGAATACGGTACCGTTGGATTTATCAGGTGACAAAGCATATCGGTAATGTAAGAATACACTTTCTTGAGGATGACGCAACCGATAAAATAGCTTATTCAAAAGAGTATTGGCACACGGATGCTCAAAAAGTAAAGGACATGATAGGAAAACCCATTGATGTGGTCTTCTGTGGCAGCGACTATGATGAAAATAGTTTTTGGAAGCAGTGCTATCCGGAGAGTGAGCTTTATATTATAAAAAGAAATGGAATAAGTTCTACGGAAATACGAAAGAATCCTTACGCCAATTGGGACAGCATTCCCAATGTTGTGAGAGAATACTACACCAAAAAGGTACTGCTTATTGGTGGGGAAAGTACCGGAAAATCAACACTTACTATAAATCTGGCAAATTATTACAATACAAATTATGTAGACGAAGTGGGAAGAGAAATCTCTATGCGTTCGGGAACAGACAGGCTTATGCTTCCCAGTGATTTTACCGATATTTTGCTGACTCATAAAATGAACGAATTGGAAGCTGTTAAACACAGCAACAAAGTTTTGTTCATAGATACCGATTGTTTGATTACCCGGTTCTATATTGATTTTTTGGATGATCCGCAAAATGATAAAGAGAGGAATAAAGCACTGGCGGATGCGATTTCGAACATAAACCGTTATGATTTGGTGTTTTATTTAGAGCCCGATGTGGAATTCGTACAGGATGGTGACAGAAGTGAAGTAATAGCTTCCGACCGTGAAAAATACGGAAACCAAATTAAGAAATTATTTGATGAGAGGGGTATAAAATATATAAGTATCGGAGGAAGCTACCATGAACGTTTTCTCCGCGTGACATCGGAGGTTGACAAATTGTTAGGTATCAACAGGATGGAATAATGAAGAGGGCTTGTGGCTGAAATGGTAAACGTGGATTTTTTAGATCAGAAAGATTAAGTGGGAAGCAGGCATTTTATTAGAAATTGATGGATGTTTTTCTTTCGTTCTCTTCATCGCTTATTTTTTCAATTCCTATTTTTCAAAACCTTTATTGCCGACTTTTATTTCTTTATAATATTAATATTAATCGATGCAAACTGCTTTGTATTATATTAAAAAAAGGCTAAAAATATATTGAGATTCAAAACGCCAATTGATATAATATATCAAACTTAAAAGGGTACTGCATTTAAAACACCTATACAGAGCACAAACTATATGATGACTTTGAAGCTTCTTGGCTTTAGAGTTTTTTGCTACTATGGAGCACTCTTGTTTAAGGGGAGGGAGTATGCGATGAAGAATTTTATAAGGATACTGAAACAGGGAAGGAAGTACTGGAAATACTTGATTGTAGCCGGAATAAGTCTTCTTGCCATAACGGCTTTAAATCTTATCACGCCATGGAAAGTCAGAGAGTTGGTCGATATTCTGTCTAAAGAAGATGTTGACAAAATGGCGGCAATACGAAATATAGCAATTATACTTGTTGTTGCCTATGCTGCAAGGGCGGTTTTTACCTATCTGAACCGGTATTACAGTCATGTCGCTGCATGGAATTTGGTGGAGGACATGAGGGTAATGGTGTATGAAAAGCTTCAAAAGCTGTCCTTGAGCTTTTACCATGATAAACAGACCGGGCAGCTTATGTCGAGGGCAATAAACGACACTGCGACTTTTGAGGTTTTGATAGCCCATGCTGTTCCGGATCTTATTACCAATGTGCTTATTCTTATCGGAACCGGGATATTGCTGTTTATAATAAGCCCTCTTCTTGCTGCGCTTACACTTATACCTATTCCCTTTTTGATATTGGGAGGTACCGTATTTACAAAGAAGATTCTTCCGAACTTCCGGGAAGCTCAGGGGAAATTGGGGGAGCTAAACGCAGTGATGCAGGACAATATATCGGGCATGAAGGAGATACAGGCCTTTAACCAACAGTCGAGAGAGCGCAAGCGCATTAAGAAGGGAGCAAAAAAATATACTTCTGCAATATTACATGCTTTAAGACTAAGTGCGGTGTTTCATCCGGCAGTGGAGATGATAAGTTCTTTAGGAACGGTTATTGTGGTAGCCTTTGGTGGATGGCTGGCGTTGAGGAACTATGTGGACACTGCTGACATAGTAGGTTTTATAATGTTTCTCGGGCTTTTTTATCAGCCAATAACGACCCTGGCGAGGGTTATAGAGGATTTACAGCAGGCAACGGCCGGAGCTGAAAGGGTTTTTGAGCTCATTGATACCGAGCCGGACATTGTTGACAGTGAAGGTGCTATAGAGTTGGAAAGGTCAAAGGGTGAAATAACATTTAACAATGTGAGCTTTCACTATATTCCCCAAAGTCCGGTTCTAAAGAATATCAGCTTTACCGTAAAGCCGGGGCAAATGGTGGCTTTGGTGGGACCCACCGGCGTGGGAAAAACCACAATTATTAGTCTCATGGCAAGGTTTTATGATCCTACTTCCGGTGAAATCCTCATTGACGATATGAACATTAAGGATATAACTGTGGCTTCATTAAGGAATCAGATCAGTATGGTACTACAGGACATATTTCTTTTCAACGGTACAGTAGCCGATAATATTGCTTACGGTAGCCGGGATGCTTCCTTTGAAGACATAGTAAAAGCTGCGAAAATAGCCCGGGCTCATGAATTTATTACACAAATGCCCGAAGGCTATGACACGGTGATAGGAGAGAGGGGTGTAAAGCTTTCCGGCGGACAAAAGCAGCGCTTATCCATTGCCAGGGCTGTTCTTCGAAATACGCCTGTTTTGATACTTGATGAAGCTACCGCATCGGTTGACGTTGAGACGGAAACTCAGATCCAGCAGGCAATCGGTGAGTTGGCAGGGAGCCGTACTATAATCGTAATAGCCCACAGACTTTCTACCGTAAAACAGGCAGATAATATTCTTGTACTGAAAGAAGGGGAAATTGTTGAGTCAGGCACTCACGAAGAATTGATAAAGCAGAACGGTTTATACAGACATCTATGCGAAGTTCAGTTTGGAGGATAGTTTTTGTTTAAATTGTTATTTTATTGGTAGATTATATAGCGAAGATATAAATGTCCTATACTTTTTTCTTTAGTCGAAAATTTTCTTTAAACTAATGTGTTATAATATAGACTAGTAATTTTATAAAAATTTAAATGCAATTTATAAAATACTGAATTAAAAATAAAGGATACAGTAGGTGATAATATGTATTGCATAAAAAAATTAACAGATGATTTATATTGGGTTGGAGGCAGTGACCGCAGACTGGCATTGTTTGAAAATGTATTTCCCATCCCCAGAGGAGTATCTTACAACTCTTATCTATTAATGGATGAAAAAACGGTTTTATTCGACACAGTGGACAAGGCCGTGAGCGGACTTTTTTTTGAAAACCTGGCATTTGTCCTCAAAGACAGGAAGCTTGACTATCTGGTGGTTAACCATATGGAGCCTGACCATTGCGGTACAATGTGCGAGCTTGTTTTAAGATATCCGGAGGTAAAAATAGTAGGCAATGCAAAAACCTTTGCAATGATAAGGCAGTTCTTTAATTTTGATATTGATTCAAGGGCGGTCACGGTAAATGAGTCGGAAACCCTCTGCACAGGAAAACATACGCTTAAGTTTATAATGGCACCGATGATTCATTGGCCGGAAACGATGGTAACCTATGATACGACGGATAAGATACTGTTTTCCGGCGATGCTTTCGGTACCTTTGGTGCCATGAACGGAAACATTTTTGCCGATGAAGTGGATTTTGAGCATGAATGGCTGAAGGATGCAAGAAGGTATTACACAAATATTGTTGGAAAGTATGGTCCGCAGGTGCAAACTCTACTAAAGAAAGCTCAAAATATTGAAATCAATATGATTTGTTCCCTTCACGGTCCTGTTTGGAGGACAAATATAGAATGGTTTATTGACAAATATCAAAAGTGGAGTACATACACACCGGAAGAAAATTCTGTAATGATTGCCTATGCCTCCGTCTACGGAAATACGGAAAATGCCGTCAATATTCTTGCTTTAAAGCTTGCCGATGCAGGGGTAAAAAGAATAGCCATGTATGATGTATCGGTAACACATCCATCGGAAATTGTTGCGGAAGCTTTCCGATACAGCCATCTGGTGTTTGCTTCCACAACCTATAATACAGGTATTTTCTGCAATATGGAAACCGTTCTGCTGGACCTCAAGGCTCACAACCTTCAGAACAGAACGGTGGCAATTATAGAAAACGGTACATGGGCACCGACATCGGGAAAGCTTATGAGAGGTATTATTTCTGAAATGAAAGACATGAGAATTCTTGACAACACAGTCAGCATCAAATCCTCACTGAAAGAAAATCAGATTGAAGAATTGGATGCCCTTGCTGCTGCTATTGTGGAATCATTAAAGACTTCATAAGTTGTTTGTACTGTACTTAAAAACTAAGATTGCAATTCTATCTATGGGACGGAAAATATGCAACAAACTTTATTAAAGTAAGATGCAGAGCTTGAGTTTACGTAATATTTTATTTTGCGTAAACAAGTTGCACCTTAGCTTTAATAAAAGGCTTGACTGCAAGAGGCTAGTGATATACTATTTACTTAGGTGTGCCTGTTTTTAAATATGTATATCGGAGGTAAAAAATGAAAAATAAAATAGTAAGCATTATGCTAGTTTGCATAACTTTGCTTTTTATTGCCGGGTGCGGGACAAAACAGAACTCTTCTACTCCGAACTCTTCTGCTCCGAAAAAAGACGAGATTTCCGGTTACGCATGGAAAGCTGCCGATGGTTCTGTTTTATATCTGGAATCCGACGGTACTTTTAAATGGTATCGTTATGAGAAAGTCAGAAATGATTCCTATTATGTAGGTACTTATAGCTTGTACAACGGACAGGAAGCGGTTGATTATATGTCAACGGAATTGACGGAATACAATGTTACCGCCGAAATGCAGATGGACATGATTGAATCTGTTGAAGATGCAAGCCTTGAAAATTATTATTGTTTGGTACTTAATAATGATAAATGTATTGTTGGTGGAAAAAACACATTAAGAGAGAAAACTGTTGTTCCTTATTATGGATTTTATTATGCTGAAGATGAATTTTTGGATTTGGTTAATCTGGTCAGTGAGAATTATTACCAGTTTACAAAATATACTGAATAACAGTATGGTTTTAAACGATTAACCACGTATAAATGAAAGAATAACCGGCTAAAATTTCTAGTCGGTTTTTTTTTATGGAGAATTTGAACAGTAGAAATTTCTATCCGGTACTTGGAACTTAAAATTTATATAAAAATACTTGACGGGTGAAGCAGACTGGTATAATATTCAATAAAGATAACTATTTTATAAATTTTGTCATTGGAGGTAAGAAAATGAAAAAAGAGAACTGTTGGAATAATACTTATATGCATGGTTTTACTTGTTTTTTCAGGATGTAGGGGTAAGGGAAAAGAAAAAGTGGTGGATGAGATCTCAGGCTACTCATGGAAGGCTGCTGATGGGTCACTTTTGTGTTTGGAATCAGACGGTACTTTTAAATGGTATCGTAATGAAAATAATAGAGACGATTCATATTATTTAGGTACTTATAATGTATATAAAGGAACAGAAGCAGTTAAATACATATCTGAGGAATTAAAGCAATACAATATAACTTCCGAAATGCAGTTAAACATGTTTTTACAAGATGAAAGCAGAAGCATTACCAATTATTATTGTATGGTACTTAACAACGATGAATGTATTGTTGATGGGAAGAATACGTTGAAAGAAAAGACTATAACACCGTTTTTAGGATTTTATTATGCTGAAAATGAATACCTGGATTTTTATAACCTAAATACCCAAAATTATTCTCAATTCAAAAAATACACTGAATAAATGCTTAGGGTTAACTGATCAACCGAGTTTAAATGAAAAAATAAACCGGCTAAAACTTCTAGCCGGTCTATTTTTATAATTAGTAAGTTTCAACAAATACCTCAAAATATGATTGCGGGTGGATACATGCGGGACATTTTTCCGGAGCTTCCGTTCCCTCATGAATATAACCGCAGTTTCCGCATTTCCAATAAACTTTATCGCCTTTCTTAAATACAGTGCCGTTTTCTATGTTGGTGGCTAATTTTTTAAATCTTATTTCGTGATTTACTTCAGCTTTTGCAATCATTCTAAATGCAGCTGCGATTTCAGGAAATCCTTCTTCATCGGCAACCTTGGCAAAGGCAGGGTAAAGTTCGCTCCATTCCTCGTTTTCTCCGTTGGCGGCTGCTTTAAGATTGTCCAGAGTGTTACCCTGTGCCACAGGATAGGATGCATTAATTTCTATTGTTGCCGGAAGTTCTCCCTGAAATCCTTCCAATAAGAATTTGTAAAATCTTTTTCCATGTTCTTTTTCATTGTCGGCAGTTTCAATAAAAATGTTTTTAATTTGCTTATATCCCTCTTTGTCGGCTACGGACGCATAATATGTATAACGGTTGCGTGCCTGGGATTCGCCTGCGAAAGCCTTTAATAAATTTTCAGCTGTTTTGGTTCCTTTCAAATTCATATCAAAAACCCTCCTGTTATTTTATTATTTATTGTTAAGGCATTTTGGACATATGCCTTTATAATAAACATTTTTTTCATTGATTTTGAAGCCGCTTAAATCGTCGATTTCAAAATCCAAGCTTTTTATTTGAAAATCATAAATGGTTTTGCATTTTTCGCATTTAAAATGCCCATGGTCCGATACATCCCCATCATACCTGGTTTCATTTTCTTCAATTGTGATGACACGTACGATATTCACGCCGCAAAACAGGCTCAGGGTATTATACACTGTAGTTTTAGACAGTGTGGGCATTTCTTTGACCAATTCATTATATATTTTATCAACCGAAGGATGGTCTTTATTTGATAAAAGACATCTCAAAATTGCTACCCTATGATAAGACGGCTTGATATTATGTTTTAGCAAATGAACTTTAATATCTTCCGTTGATAAATTCATATCAATTCTCCTCTTATACAAAAGTGAAACAAGGCTATACTATTACACAAATGAAAATATTATAAAATTGTAATCATTACAAATTTATTATAATTTTACTCTTGAATTTTGTCAATATATTTTTAGAATTTCCATTTTGGTAGGATTTTATTAGTAGACTTTATTAGTTGATAATTATGGAATAAATTTATGTTTATAAATTTAATATTTATTTATGTTAATTATGTTTAATATTCCCTTTGATTAAAGTATATCTTGCGTATTTTTCTAAAATATGCTATGCTAAAATCGCTTGATGAATAATGATGCAATATTCAGTAAAAATACAGAAAAACTTAAAGAAAGTACAAGAAATATGGGAGTAACAATATGGGAATAACGTTAACGGAATTTTTAAGCGAATTAATATCTAATCCTGCATTAATTGTTACTACGCTTCTTACATTAGGCGTAATATTCGTTAATGGCTGGACGGATGCTCCAAATGCCATTGCAACTTGTATTTCCACCCGTTCGATCGGTCCTCGTTCTGCTATTATTATGGCGGCACTTTTCGATTTTCTTGGTGTTTTTTTTATGACAATGTTTAATAAGACGGTGGCAGAGACCATTTATAAAATGGTGGATTTTGGCGGAGATCCTAAAGAAGCTTTAGTAGCCCTTTGTGCAGCGCTTATTGCTATAGTGCTATGGGCGGTTACGGCATGGTGGTTTGGAATACCGACCAGTGAAAGCCATGCACTTATTGCAGGAATCAGCGGTGCTGCGATTGCCCTTCAGAGAGGAATCGGTGGAATCAACTTTGACCAATGGATTAATGTTATTTACGGATTGGCATTATCTCTGGTATTGGGTTTTATAATGGGATGGTCGACAGTAAAGACAGTGGAGTTGATTTTCAGAAGGGTTAACAGGACAAAAACTTTTTCTCTTTTCAAGAATGCTCAAATTTTAGGAAGTGCCGGGATGGCATTCATGCATGGTGCCCAGGATGGGCAGAAGTTTATGGGAGTTTTTTTGCTGGGAATGTTTTTAGCTAAAGGACAAGCCAATGTTACGGAGTTTACAATTCCATCATGGTTGATAATTCTTTGTTCGTCGGTTATGGCTTTGGGTACTTCCATTGGAGGTTACCGTATTATAAAGGCAGTGGGAATGGATATGGTGAAGTTGGAAAAATATCAGGGATTTTCTGCTGACCTTGCAGGAGGAATTTGCCTGTTTATTGCATCAATTTTCGGATTACCGGTCAGTACTACTCACACAAAGACCACAGCTATTATGGGTGTGGGTGCGGCGAAGAGAATATCATCGGTAAATTGGGGAGTTGTAAAAGAAATGGTAAGTGCCTGGATATTGACATTCCCGGGATGTGGGCTGTTAGGCTTTATTATGGCATTATTGTTCATGAGAATATTTTAGTGCATAAGCTACTATTATTATAAATGAGAGAGGATTGAATTATGGCGAGAAAGAAGAATGAATACTATTTTGATACTTTTGTTGAGCTGGTGGACTATTCATGTCAGGCAGCAAATTTATTGAAAGATATAATGAACAATTTTGATGCGTCGAAGCTTCGTGAAAAAATGGAAGAAATGCATACCATCGAACATGCAGGGGATCAGGCACGGCATGTAATGATAAAAAAACTTGTGAAGGAATTCATCACCCCTATCGAAAGAGAAGATATTATGGCATTGGCAGATGCCATAGACAATGTAACGGACTCCATCGAGGATGTCGTTATGCGCATGTACATGTTTAATGTTGTAAATATTCGGGAACGGGCATTGGAAATGACCGAAATTATCGTGAAATGCTGCAATTCGCTAAAGCAGGCTTTGGCTGAGTTTCATAATTTCAGAAAATCCAAGACTCTTCATCAATTGATTATTGAAGTCAATCAATTGGAAGAGGAGGGGGACAGGCTCTTTACTGAGGCAACAAGGGATTTGTATGTAAATTGCAACGACTTTAAAGAAACGGCTGCTTGGGACATTACTTTCTACTATCTGGAAAAATGCTGTGATGCTTGCGAGGACGTTGCAGATGCTATAGAGAACGTTATAATGAAAAACTCATAGACTTTATCGAAATTCCAGGACCTCTACCTTTTACAAGGCAGAGGCTTTTTTATTAATTTCAGTGGGGATAAATACCCATTGAAGTTCGATTTACAATATATATTTTTTTATAGTAAGGTTTTGGTGATAGAGTTATCTTATGAATTAAAACTAAGAGAAGATGAGTGACCACCAGATTCATATTTTCGCTAATGAGGAGAAGATGAAATGAGTGATATTCATGTCTCAGTTGTAGTACCGGCACATAATGAGGAAAAATATGTAAAAAGATGTGTGGATTCTATTCGTGAATCAGCGGATGAATTTGAAGGTAATGTTGAAATTATTATTGTTTGTAACAGATGTACCGATAGGACAGAGGATATTGCTAAAGAGAATGGAGCAATTGTAGTTAAAAATGAAGACAGATGCATCGCAAAGATTAGAAATGCCGGAATAAGTGCGGCAAGAGGAAAGATAATTATAACAATTGATTGCGACAATCGTATGACAAAAGGAACTATTTCTGAAGTGTATCATTTACTTGGAAGCGGAAAATTTATTGGTGGCGGTGCACCGATAAGATTTGAAAGATATTCATTTCCGTTGTGGTGTAACGATATTTTGTGTAGATTTTTATTTGCTGTCACAGGATTATATTGTGGGATGTTTTGGGCCACTAAAGATACATTTGATGCGATTGGCGGTTTTGTGGAGAAAAGGGCAATGGAAGATGTTGCAACTGCAAAGATACTAAAGAAGTATGGCAAGTCAAAAGGGAAAAAATACACTTCACTTAAAAAGAATTATCTTATTAATTCGACAAGAAAATATGATGATTTGGGCGACTGGTTATACTTTAAGTTAATGGTTAAGAATATTGGAACACTTATAAAAGCAGCAATGGGTAATACTGAAGAGTATGATAGATTGATTGATGAAATGTTTTACGATTACAACGACAAACATTGACAACCATAACGCATACCAAAATTTACACAAAGGAATTCATTGATCCTAATCGAAATTATTTTATGTAAACCTACACAAAAAGTACATCAAACTAAACTTTACTCTAATGAAGGGGGATTAGGATAATGAGGTTAAACAGGAGACTAATTTGTGGGGCATTAACAATAGGTGTGATAGCTACAAGTTCAGTATTTGCTTTTGCTGAGAGCATATCCTACAAAGTACAGCCTGGTGATGCCTTCTGGAAAATAAGCAGCAAATACGGTATTTCAACAGTTGAATTGATGAAAGCGAATAATGCCAATGAAAATACTGTGTTGTATCCCGGACAGATTATAACAGTACCCTTGAACAATCAAGTAGTACATACGGTTAAGTCAGGGGAGACATATTGGATTATCAGCCAAAAATACGGCGTAAATCTCCAAAAATTGTTGGAATTAAATAATGCTAACGAAAAATCCATACTTTATGTCGGAGATAAGGTTGTAATACCTTCATCAAACCAGACATCCGCGTATAAGACATACACGGTACAAAAGGGTGACACATACTGGACAGTAAGCCAGAAATTTAATGTTAATTTCACTGAGCTTTTAAAACTGAACGGAGCCAACGAAAAATCCTACCTTAACATCGGACAAGTCATAAAAATACCGTCAACCTCATCAAGCACAACATCTCCTACCCAACCTAGTGTAACCTATAAGGATTATACGGTTCAAAAAGGGGACAGCTTATGGAGTATTTCAGAAAAGTTTGGCATAACAGTAAATGATTTGGCGAAAGCAAACAATATAAGTACTTCAGCAGTGCTTTATGTAGGGCAGAAATTAAAAGTTCCGGTGATTAATGTTCCTGTTAAGAGCACTCCCGGTGCCCAATATGGCGAACTTTTAGATTGGTGGACCGAAGCACAGTATGTTATTCCCAGAGGCTGTACTTTTGAAGTTGTGGATTTCTACACAGGAAAGTCCTTCATGGCAAAGCGTACTGCCGGTTCAAACCATGCTGACTGTGAAACCCTTACTGTAAAAGATACCAATATTATGAAGGAAATATGGGGAGGCTTTAGCTGGGTGAGAAGACCTGTAATAATAAAGTATAACGGAAGAAAAATTGCTGCCAGTATGACAGCAATGCCCCATGCAGGAAACGACAGTCAACCGGGAGGCGTATGGGTATCGTGGAGAAGCGGCGATTACGGTGCGGGAACAAACCATGACTACATTAAAGGTAACGGTATTGACGGTCACTTTGATATACATTTTTATAACAGTACCCGGCACAAAGACGGAAAAATCGATACAAACCACCAGCAGTGCATACAAATAGCTGCCGGAAAGAAATAAAATAAGGCCGATGAGGATATAAAACATTTACGAAATTAACAAAAATTTTATTGCAATAAATAAAGATAAAGAAGATTGCAATAGGTATAGGGAAGTTGGTTTTCAGAATTCAGAGGGATTTGATATATCCCTCTGAATTTTTTGGCCTCTTGGAATGAAATGAAAGAGGCAAAAGTGAAGGGACTCGATGTCCCGAGCTTTTATTTTGGCCTCTTGGAATGAAATGAAAGAGGCAAAAGTGAAGGGACTCGATGTCCCGAGCTTTTATTTACGGGATTTCACTAAGTGAAATGTCCAAAAATATTTATTAAAGCATTAATAATTAAGATTAATATATATTGACAATGGTTCCGACAGATACCAGATTAAAAAGTTCATTGACATCTTCATTATACATTCTGATACAACCGTTTGATGCAGCCGTGCCTATGGAAGCTGGGTTATTTGTTCCGTGGATTCCGTAATGCGGGATCGAAAGCCCCATCCACCTTGTACCGAAGGGCCCCCCAGGATTGATTTGCTTATTTACTATGGTAAAGTTACCGCGTGGAGTCGGTGTGGAAGGTTTGCCTGTTGCTACGGGGTAGGACTTGACCAGCCTTCCGTCACGGTATAAAGAAAGCGTTTTTGCCTCAATACTTACAATTATACGTGTGGGGGATGGGGAAACGGGTATACAGATTACCTGATCTACATAAAGTGCGTTGGGGTTGATACCCGGATTTGCATTAATAATCTGCTGTACCGATACATTAAATATTCGGGCTATGGCTGAAAGTGTGTCACCTCTTCGTATAACATAAAAGTTCATTGTCGGACAGGATGGGTCCACGGATTGTGGCTGGGGTATGCAAATTACCTGTCCTACATACAGTCTTTCGGGAACAACTCCGGGATTGGTATTAAGTATAGCCCCCACAGTGGTATTGAACCTTGCGGCTATATTTGCCAGTGTGTCACCGGCCTTTATTTCATAAGGCGATGTACCGATGGGACATCCGGAGACAGGCTGCGGAACACAAATTACCTGGCCGATATACAGCATCTCCGGAATAATTCCGGGGTTTATAGCAAGTAAAGCCTGAACGGTAGTATTAAACCTTCTTGCAATTGACGCTAATGTGTCTCCGCTTCGTATAACATAGGTGGTTGAACCAGCCGGACATGGCTGCTGGACCTGGGGTATGCAAATTACCTGGCCTATGTACAGCCTTTCCGGATCAATGCCCGGATTTGTTGCAAGGATAGCCTGAACGGTGGTGTTGAACCTTTGAGCAATAAGATAAAGGGTATCTCCTGCCCGTATAGTATAAGCAGCCGTACCGGAGGGACACTGACGACTGTAATTCATATTCATCATTATTTTTCACCTCTCTTATTTTTAGTTTGAATTTGCACTTATTTTACTTCTACAACGGTTCCTACAGGTACTAAATTAAACAATTCGCTGACATCGCGATTGGACATGATTATGGTGTTCCCTGTTGCTACGACATCGATAAACTCCGGTGTGTTTGTGCCGTGGATTCCGAAACCCGCTTCAGATAAGCCTATCCACCGTGCACCCATCTCAACGCCTGGGTTAACTTGTTTGTTTAAAACCGTAAAGGTTCCCCGAGGTATGGGAAATGAAGGATTTTCAATGGCTATATTATACCTTCTGAATTCATTTCCTTCGCGGTATACCACAAGACTCCGTTCTGCTATATTGACACTTACGCTGACAGGTGAAGGGGCAACCGGTATACATAACACTTGATCTACATATAAATCACCGGGGTCAATTCCATAATTGGCATAAAGAAGCTGTTGGGGTGTTATGTTGAAATATTCAGCTATAGACTCTATGGTATCTCCTACCACTACAACATAATAGTTGGTGGTAGGGCATGAGGGATAAAGCTGCACGATTATCGGTACACATATTTGTTGACCGACCCTTAATGAATATGGGTCAATGCCCGGATTTGCATTCATGATTTCCTGAACTGTTGAGCCATATTCCTGTGCAATACGGCTTAGGGTGTCCCCCGGCCTTATCGTATAAGGAACAGAGCCAGCCGGGCATTGTCTGTATAAAAACGGAGAAAACATAATACCACCTCAAGAATTAGTTGCTAATATATTATATTTACTTATGTCAATTTTGTTACTGTGTAAGAGGCACTTGTCCGTTCATCGCCATGAGCAGTCTTCTTTCTACCTCATACCAGTTAATCAAATTCCACCAGTTGTCGATATACTCTTTTCTCTTGTTTTGATAGTCAAGATAATAGGCATGTTCCCACACGTCGCAAACCAGAATGGGTATTCCGCTCCATTGGCTTAAGTTCTGATGCTTTTCCGATTGCAGAATTTCCAATCGTCTCCAGGAAGGCTGCCATGTCAGTATTCCCCAACCGGATCCTTCCACCTTTTCGGTTGCATTTTTGAACTGCTCCTTAAAGCTATTAAAGCTTCCGAAATAGTTGTTAATCCGGAATAAAGTGTGGGGACCGGGCTGTCCTCCCCTTCCCAAGGGAGCCATAACGGTCCAGAAAATACTGTGCAATATATGTCCTGAACCGTTGAAAGCCAATTCATTTTCCCAATACTTTATATAATTGTAGTCATTGTTACGGCGAGCTTCCGCCAGATTGATTTCCGCTGTATTCAGACCGTCAACATAGGCCTTGTGGTGTATGTCATGATGAATTCTTAAGGCTTCTTCACTGATTACAGGTTCCAGTGCGTTGTAAGGGTACGGGAGTGGGGGTAAGCGGTGTTGACCAAGGGGAATGGATGCCACTTCATATTGCATTGTTATTTCGCCTCCGATCTAAAAGTTGGTTTACGATAATATAATATTCTTGGAATACCGGTTTTGTGAGGCAATTGACACAGTATTCTTAACTTTGTGGCAAATTATGTAAATAACATATGGGATATTGTGAAATATTGCATGATTAGATTTAGTTCACCATGGGTAAATATTATATGATTGAAGAAAGATTCGGAAGGAAGATTGTGAAGTTATATGCAGGACTTGTTAATGCTGCATAAAAAGAGAGAATACTTTTTCTGCGGAGTAATTTTGCTTGTTGACATGGCAATATCATAAGCGTAATATAATAATAAAGGTACAGTATTATTTATTTATTGACCGAATAAAAATTAATATTTCAATTATGAACTTCCGCTTTAAACAAGGCTTGACTCCAAGAGCATAGGCTTGAGGAGGAGAGTGTGGCGGATATTATTCTGATGCCGAGGATGCTTTTCCGGGGCAGAGGAGATTTTGCGGTAGAGAGGTTTATGCCCTTTGTCAAGGATTCTTCTGTGTTCCTGGCAAAGGGCTTTATGTTTATATTAGAGGAATTAATAGGAGGGATTTTTAATGAATTATCTTGACAAATACAAAGCGGACTTTAAAGAATACGATTTGATGGAAAAAGATTTTATCGATGATGATAAAATATGGGAACAGCTTAATAAATGGGAAAATCCAAGCAAAGATGATGTAAGAAGGGTACTTGGAAAGGCAGAGAAGAAAATCAGGTTGGAGCCTGAGGAAATGGCTATTCTCATACAAAACAAGGATGAAGAAACCATTAATGAAATGTATGCCCTTGCAAGCAAGTTAAAAAGAGAGGTCTACGGTGACCGTATTGTCTTTTTTGCACCGTTGTATATAAGCAATAAATGTGCCAATAACTGCAAGTACTGCGGGTTCAGGCGAGAAAATAAAATGATTGAGAGAAGAACTCTCACCATGGATGAGATATCACAGGAGATAAGGATTATGATAAGCGAGGGGCAAAAGAGGACGGTGCTGGTTTACGGAGAATCTCCTGAAACGGATATAGACTTCATATGTGAAAGCATCCGTCAGGTATATAACACAAAATGCGGAAACGGTGAAATCAGGAGGGCAAATATAAACTGCGCTCCACTGTCCCGGGAAGAGTTAAAGAAACTGAAGGAAGTCGGTATAGGTACGTTTCAGGTGTTCCAGGAAACTTACCATCATGAGACATATAGAAGGATGCATCCGGAAGGAACAATCAAAGGACACTACCGGTGGCGTCTTTATGCTCAGGACAGAGCACTGGATGTCGGACTGGATGACGTTGCGATCGGTGCATTGTTCGGCCTTTATGATTGGAGATTCGAGGCAATAGGACTCTTATATCATACAATACATTTGGAGGAAAAGTATAACGGTGTTGGCCCACATACCATTTCCTTCCCTAGAATAGAGCCTGCTATCGGTACAGATTATGCCTCAAACCCGGAATATGCCGTAAGTGATGAGGATTTTAAGAAGTTGGTGGCAATTTTAAGATTATCTGTGCCCTATACGGGATTGATTCTTACGGCTCGGGAAAAACCCGAAGTAAGGAGAGAGGTTATTCCTTTGGGTGTTTCGCAGATTGATGCCGGAACCAGAATAGGTGTTGGGGGATACAAGAAATCCATGGGCAATATGATGCCGGATAAAGAGCAATTTCAGTTGGGTGATGTTAGAAGCCTTGACGATGTGATCCGGGAAACATGTGAAACAGAGAGTCTTCCTTCCTTTTGTACAGCATGCTACAGAGCGGGAAGAACAGGAGAACATTTTATGGAGGTTGCAAAATCGAGTTTTGTGCATAATTTTTGCATGCCCAATGCAATCCTGACACTGAAGGAATATCTTTTGGATTATGCCGCCGGTGACACGAAAGAGGCCGGTGAAAAAGCGATAAGCAAATATATAGACACTCTTGAAGATGCAAAAACAAGGCAATTTGTCATTGATGCATTGGCGAGAATGGAAAAGGGTGAAAGGGATATCCGGGTTTGATTGTATACCCAAATTTGCTTATCAATTAATGGGATCATTAAGACTATAAAGAATACTATTAAAAAACTTAAGCTTTGCAAGTTCAGAGCCTGTAAATACTCCCGGGAGTCGATCAAAACTCACTTTTGGGGAATGGATGCTCTTTCTATACGTGTCGTATTGACAGGCTCTGAAATTTTCATAATTTAATATTTTGCAAACCCGTAACGTTGTAAGGATATAATTTTCTAACCTTCGTTTTAGAGTCCGCTTTTGCACTTGCCGCTTTTTCCCTTTTCCATGGCTTCCTTTATAGGTTTCTTATTTTTGTCGATCTGATCATTATAGAATGCAGGGTCACCAACGGCATCTTTTACAATGTTTTTATCCCTTTTCTTCTCCTTCAAGTACGTCCCTCCCTTTGTCCTGTGCTTACAATATATTATTTGCACATTTTAATTGATTATGAATTCATAAACTCAGGAAGTTCTTATTATTAATCTTGTTCTTTATTGATTCCTCAAATGAAGTGTTATAAATTTGCACCTGCATGAAAAAGACTCCAACCTACAGAAAACCCATAAAATAGAGGCTGGAGTCTCAATGAACAAATGAATAAAAACTGAATGAGAGCTTGCATTTATCGAAGAATTAATCGGTGGCAACAGCTGTTGAACCGTTAAAAACGGTTGCTTTCCTATCGACAGCTTCTTTCATACCGGGAAGAGTGATTTTACTAATTGTATAATTTAAAACACCTGTGGGGATTTGTACATTTACTTCGTCATTTTCGGTCTTAAGCAACAAAGCTTTACCCAAAGGGGAAAGGCAAGAGGCACAATCAATAGTACTGTCCGTTTCTTTCACAAAGGGTAATACAATGCGATACCGGCAATTTTCCATTTCCTCCGTGTCAAATACCTCAACAATGCTGTCAATGATTACGAAGGGACAGGTCGTTAAACCTCCTTTTCCAACCTTTACTGTGCCTAAATAACCGTTAATATAATCGATATAGTCTTTAAAGAATTCTTTAAAATTTATGGATTCTTGAGTTTCTTCAATGTAATGTTCGTTAAAAAGAAGCTCTTTCTTTTTTTCAATTTCTCTTACGTGCCAAGATAAATAGTCATATATTTCTCTGGATAATATATTATTACGCATTTCCATCTCCCTTCATCAAATTAGTGTTATTAAATGGAAAACCTTTAAATAACAGAACAAGGCATCTCGCATAAGGAATGCGAAACGCCTTATTGCTTTATATATATGATAACATAAATGTAAATGTGTGTCAAGTATGTATTGTGTAACCAATTTATTGATTTTAAATTATTAAATGGTTAGGGTTGAATTTACTTGAAACATTTTTTTATTTTTTGTAAATACTAAAAAAAACAAGTGGTGGTGAATTATGTTTTTTAAGAGAAGGAAGAAAGTTTATAAAACCGATAAAGAAATATTCACCGAAAAGATGGAAAAATCGGAAAATGAGCTTACATCGTCCAATATATCGAATTTGATACAGCATAGTGCGGATATTATATTCCACAGCGTCAATATAAACGGAAATAAGAACTTACGTGTAACGGTTATATTTATTGAGGGTTTGGTAGATATTATGGGAATGGACCAGTTTATATTAAAGCCCATAATGCAGGAGATGGATTTTGAAAAATGCAGTATTGAAGACGTTGTGGGAATGTTGGAGCACAGCACATTATTCCATGGTGTTCAAAAAATAAGAACCAAACTTTCAGAATGTGTCAATGATATAATGGATGGCTCGGTGGCATTGGTGTTTGATAAGGTAAAAAAGGCTGTAACCTTTGATATGAAAGGCTTTGATAGAAGGAGTATTACAGAGCCTACAGAAGAAAATGTGCTTAAAGGACCGAAGGACGCTTTTATTGAAGTGCTGAGAACCAATACTGCTACCATCAGAAGAAAAATAAAGACGCACAATCTTGTAATTGAAGAAACTACCGTTGGAAAGCAGACATTGACGAAGGTTGCGATAGTTTATATTAAGGGTATTACAAACAGGCATATTATTGAAGAAGTGAAAAAAAGACTGGATAATATAAAAGCTGATGGAGTGATATCTTCCGGTGTTATTGAGGAGGAAATAATTGATAATAAATATTCTCCCTTCCCTCAGATTATGACTACCGAAAGACCTGACAGGTTTTGTGCCAGCGTCCTTGAAGGTCGTGTGGGTATTATAATTGAAGGTTTGCCCACCACCTTTGTGGCACCGGGGACATTAAACCAGTTTTTGCAGGGACCTAAGGATTACTCCCAAAACTTTATTGCCAGTTCCGTATTCAGGTTAATGAGATTTACCCTTATGGTTGTTACCCTGCTGCTACCTGGGTTTTATATTGCCATAACAAGCTTTCATCATGAAATGATACCGACGGAACTTGCCTTATCTATTACAGCTTCAAAAGAAGGAGTTCCCTTTCCGGGATTTATTGAGGTAATTTTTATGCTCATAGCTTTTGAGGCATTGGTGGAAGCAGGATTGAGATTACCGAAAAACATAAGTCAGGCAGTTACCATTGTCGGTGCCTTGGCGGTGGGACAGGCCGCTGTAGAAGCAATGCTTGTGTCCCCTGCTGTAGTCGTGATTATATCTATGACGGCAGTGGCAAGCTTTACAATGCCGGATCAAGATTTTTCAAATGCTTTAAGGATATGGAGGTTTGTTATAGTTATTTTATCAAGTGTAGCCGGGCTGTATGGATTAAGTATCGGAAGTTTATTGCTGTTGATTCATTGGTCAAAAATGGAGAGCTTTGGAGTGCCATATCTTGCACCTTTCGTTTCGGTTGATGACAAGCAGCTTCAGGATACACTTTTTAGATTGCCCTTTTCATCAATGTATAAAAGACCTATTTATTTAAAAACGACTAATAAAAAGAGAAGAGAATAGGAGGAAGTATTGTGAGAAAAAAGATTTTGCTTTCAATCTTACTTATTTTTACATTAAGCTTTACAGCCTGTAATACTCCACCTATAAGCAGACACGAGATCAATGACCTTGAATTTATAAGATCTATAGCAATAGATACCTCTAAATCAATACCTGACGGCGTGCGGCTGACTATGGCTTCGAAAAGGCTTGATGTAAGCGGTGGCGGTTCTTCGGGGGAAAAGAAATCTACAAAGGTATCCTCTGAAGGAAGGACCATGTTTGAAGCTGTCAGAAATTTCAGTACCTTTTTGGATAAAAAGCCTTTTTGGGGACATCTTGAATATGTTGTCATAGGAGAGGAAGCTGCAAAGAAAGGCATATATAACTATCTGGATTTTTTTGCCCGCGACCATGAAGTAAGAATGAATATATATGTTTTTATCATGAAGGGTTGCTGTGCGGAAGATTTGATGCAAAAAGCCGACAGAAGCGACCGGTTTGTATTTGACCGGTTGAAAGGATTGATTCACAGTATGGATGGGCAATCGGTTTCAAATCCTGTTAATCTTATTGAGGTAATGTACATACAGGATTTGAAAGCCTTGTCCCTGTATATTCCCTGTGTTGAAATGGTTAATGTGACAGGGGGAGAGGATGAAGATGTAACCGATATTAAAATGGCGGGATTTGCAATATTTGAGAAAGGTAAACTGGTGGGTTTTTTGGACGAGGATATGGGAAGAGGATTGAACCTTTTGAGAAATGAAATGAAATCCGGCATTTATGTTGTAAATACTCCTAAGGGCTCAAAGGTTTCTTTAGAAGTAATAAACTCCAAAACTAAATTTTATCCTGAAATAAAGGACGGGAATCTATTTTTAAAGGTTAAGGTAAACATGGACAGCAATATTGGAGAAATAGATTCCAATGAAGACATTTTCGACAATGAAGTTTTTACTTTTTTGGAGCAAGAGCAATCAAGGGGCAGGAATTTTAAAGGAGGCACTAAATGATATCGGGAAAAGATAAAATTTCTATCAGGCAGGCTATGTATTTGTTCTTAACCATTGTTGCTTCGCCTGCAATAAGGCTTGTTCCTGTTTATGCAGCACAGACTGCAGAAGAAGCTGCCTGGCTTGCACCTATTGTTGCTGCAGTTATACTGTTTTTAATTGTACTGGTGTGGAATAAAATTTATAAGAGCTACAAAAATGATTCTTTAATGAATATATTCAGTGATATTGCCGGGAGATTTATCGGCAAACTCCTAACCGTTATATACCTTTTATGGGTAATGCTTTTGATTCCTTTGTATGTGAGTTATTTTGCAGTTAGGTTGGTAGGCTCGGTTTATCCTGATACCAATCCGAGTATATTTATTATATCGATTTTGATTTTGATAGCATATATAATGCGTTATGGACTTGTAACGCTTGCAAGACTGAATGAGATTGTGTTTCCTATGTTTGCTGTCACGTTTGCAATTATATTTATCTTGCTTACACCTTATCTGCAGGTAATTTTTCTTGCACCTGTAACCTACAAGAGCATATTGCCTGTGATAAATGCGGGTATAGGTATAGCCGGAATTTCATCTTACTATACATTTCTATTTGTTGTAGGAGACTATATTAACAACAAGGAGAGTATAAAAAAAATAGGGATACAGACTACTGTTTTTCTTATGGTAAACCAGATTCTGCTGCTTGTATTGACTTTGGGGAGTTTTGGTTATTCGGTCATAAAAAGGACTCAATTTCCGTTTTTGATAGCAGTAAAACAAATATCTTTATTCAATACCCTTGAGAAGATTGAGTCTGTTGTTGTAGCAATCTGGGTTTTATCAGACTTTGTATTAATTTGCTTTTTCATTATTATTGCCCTCAAGCTTATAAAGTCATTGTTTGGGCTTTCCGATGAAAAACCCTTGGTTAACATATTCATGATTGTTGTTTACTTTTTGTCAGTATATCTGTCCAACACAGTTTTTGAATTGGAAAGGTTATCTAGCTATGTGATTATTCCCGGAGATTTTATTTTGGGTTTTATAGTACCGGTAATAATGTTCGTCGTCGGCAAAATCAGAAAGAAAGTTTAAATGCATTGAATATTTGGAATAAACATTGTGAAGCATTCATATACCTTTGAGAGTGAAATAAATATAGACTAATTTAGAGTCTTGTGATAAAATAAATTTACTCATAAAGCTGATGGATATAAGCGTCAAACTAACCCATATATAGAAATGTGAGGTATAGGACTATGAAGAGTGATAATTTTATTGAATTTGAAGGGAAAATGCTGGATGAATTAAGTGATCTTGCATCAAAGAGCAGTCGAATTGATCCGGAGCTTTTTACAAAATATGAAGTAAAGCGTGGATTGCGTGATTTAGACGGTAAAGGTGTACTAGTTGGTTTGACAGAGATTGGAGAGGTCCATTCGTATATCATTGATGAAAATGAGATTATACCGGTTCCGGGAAGATTGATTTACAGAGGCATAGACATTTTTGATTTGGTAGACGGTTTTATTGCAGACGGCCGCTTTGGCTTTGAGGAAACTGCATATTTGTTGCTTTTTGGCGATTTGCCGAACAAAGAGCAACTGAATGATTTTGAAAAACTTCTTTCATTTTACCGCAATCTACCTGAGGCTTTCCTAAACGATATGATTTTAAAGCTGCCCGGAAAGAATATCATGAATATGCTGGCAAGAAGTGTGCTTGCATATTACAGCTATGATGACAATCCAGATGATACTTCAGTAAAAAATGTATTGAGGCAATGTATCCATCTGATAGCATGTATGCCTACAATTGCTGTTTATGCTTATCAGGCTATTTCCCATTATTATAGGAAAAAGAGTCTTGTTATTCATAGCCCAAAACCTGAATTAAGTACTGCGGAAAACATTTTACGTATGTTAAGACCGGATAAGAAATATTCAAAGCTTGAGGCAACGCTTCTTGATCTTGCCCTTGTGCTTCATGCGGAGCATGGTGGCGGAAACAACTCAACCTTTGTAACCCACGTAGTTACATCCACCGGTACGGACACATATTCTGCGATTGCTGCAGCTCTTGGGTCTCTTAAAGGTCCTAAACATGGCGGAGCCAATATAAAGGTTTGCGAAATGTTCGAAGACTTAAAACAGAATGTTAAGGATTGGAATGACGATGAAGAAATTCAAAATTACTTAATGAAGGTATTAAATAAAGAAGCTTTTGACCGTGCAGGTTTGATTTACGGTATTGGGCATGCGGTTTATTCAATATCCGATCCAAGATGTGTTCTTTTAAAAGAGCAAGCTGAAAAACTTGCAAAGGAAAAGGGGTTGGAGGCTGAATTCGCTCTTTATGATAAAGTGGAGAATTTGGCTCCTCAGGTTATTTCTAAGGTTCGTAAAATATACAAGGGCGTTAGTGCCAATGTTGATTTTTATTCGGGTTTTGTATATGAAATGCTGGGCCTTCCGAGGGAACTTTATACACCGATTTTTGCAATTTCCAGGATGACCGGTTGGGCAGCCCACCGGATAGAGGAAATTGTTAATGCCGGAAAGATTATTAGACCTGCATATAAGAGTGTAGCTAAAAGACGGGAATATGTCAGCATAGAAAAACGTTAAGCATTGAAAACCATTAATCATTCAATGGCAGAGGGGAAATCGATTATTCCCTCTGTTTGTTATTATGCGGTTAGATAGGTAAACTATTTAAATTTATTCTAACTTTAGATTTGTCTATATATGGCTTAATTCAGGTGAGAGCTTCACGGCATTGCTTTTCTTTGTGGGTAGAAGATCGGCATTGTGTTGCAGATGTAATAAATTTCTGTGTTAAAAGATATTTACTTTTTGGAGAATTTATAATAAGTTTTGAAGAAGCATAATATATTATATATATAATAATAAAGGTCAATAAACATAATTTGACCGTTATACAAGAAATATATAGAAATATATTGAAATATGAAACTTTATATTGAAAATCAGCTGAAAATAATGTAAAATCATTGTGTAGTTTGCATTTAAAATAATTAAACAGGGGGTTAATAAATGAAATTCTGTCCTAATTGCGGTTATTCAAATGAAGACTTTAGTACGGTTTGCGGTAGTTGTGGCTCTGCATTGAATGCAGCTCCGGATGCGCAAAGTCAGTTCAGACCCTATGAAGGCATGAATATGCCGGTACAGGTTAAAACTAATGGTTTTGCAATTGCATCCTTGGTACTCGGTATTTTGTCATTGCCTCTTATGTGTTGCTGTTATACTGGTATAATTCCTGGAATACTTGGTATTATCTTTGGATTTTTAGCTAAAGGTAAGATTAAAGCCTCGAATGGCTTAGAAAAAGGAGATGGCTTTGCCTTAGCAGGAATAATACTCGGTTTTATAGGCTTAGGATTAGCTATATTAGGTATTATAATTGCAGTTGTAACCCCTGATAATAACGAATTATGGAATGAATTTCTCAGAGAATTGGAATTACAAAGCTATTAAAAGAATACGGTGAATAACTTGGTGCTTTTAAACAGAGTTGATTTTAACTAATAAAGCCTAAGTAGTACTTACGGGATATTGAAAATTCGGTTTTAGTGCTTACAGAATACATGGAAAGAGTGAAATGATGTCACAATCTACAATGTTGGTGCCCAATAAGCAATTTGTATCCAAGAGTAATATATTAAATTTGCTACTATTATTGTTATGCCTTTTTCCTGTGGTAATGTCTTTTATGCTTGTTACTAATGGAGAAGGTAATGCATTTAGAATAGGTGACAATTATTATCAAGCAGGGATACCCTGCTTTTTTAATAGCTTAACAGGGTATAACTGCCTTACATGCGGAATGACACGATGCTTTATTTACATGAGCGATTTTAACTTTGTTGCTGCTTGGAATATGAATCCTGCCGGTGTGCTATTATATATGTTTTGCATAATTCAGATTCCATACAGGCTTTTTCTGATATTAAGACCGAAAGTCAATATTCATAGGCTTGTAGTATTATTTCAATATGCATTCCTTGTTATAATCGGTGTTGCTGCTGTTATAAAGTTTGTTGCACAGTTTTTGATAAATAAAGTGTAAAGGCATGAAGTAGTTTTGTTTTGATTGATTTATTTTGAGAAACTTTAATATTAAAATATAAACCGCCTGTTTTGCTCTATATTGCATCGACAGGCGGTTTTATCATATTATATATTCCTAGTTAACTGTTTAAATTACCCTTACCATACGAACTCCCTTAATTGCTTTTAGTTTTTCTATTATTTCATTGGTGATGGAATCCTCAACGTTTAATATTGTATAGCCGAGTTTATTTCTGTGTTTGCTTAACATATCTCCGATATTGATGTTGTTTTGGGCGAGCAGGGAAGTGATCTGCCCGAACATATTCGGTACATCGTCATGGGCAACAATTATTCTTGTGCCTGACATGGGAAGTTCGCAATCAGGGAAATTAACCGAGTTCTTTATATTGCCTTTTTCCAAAAATTCACGAAGCTGACTTGCAGCCATTATCGCACAATTTTCTTCAGATTCCGGAGTTGACGCTCCGAGATGGGGAATGGTAATTATTTTGTCATTACCCAACAATTCTTCCTCAGGGAAATCGGTTACATAGCAGGAAACAGTACCGTTTTCAATTGCTTTGAGCAAGTCTTCTTTGACTACCAGTCCACCCCTTGCAAAGTTCAGCAGTCTTACGCCCTTCTTCATTAATTCGAATTTATCTTTGTTAATCATACCACTGTTTTTTTCGTTATAGGGTACATGGATTGTAATATAATCACAAGTGGAAATTAAATAATCCAGGCTTACGGCCTTTTCTACTTTGCTTTCCAGTTCCCAAGCTGAATCTATGGAAATGAACGGGTCATAACCGATTACTTCCATTCCCAGGGCACAGGCATCATTTGCTACAAGAACACCTATTGCTCCTAAACCTATGACACCGAGTTTTTTTCCTTTTATTTCGGGACCGGCAAATTGGGATTTACCTTTTTCAACAAGAGATGCTATTTCATCGCCTTTTCCTTTAAGGGATTGAGTCCAGGATATACCGCTGTTTATTTTTCTGGAGGATAAAAACAGTGATGCAAGTACAAGCTCCTTAACAGCATTAGCATTTGCTCCGGGGGTATTAAAAACAACAATCCCTCTTTCGGTACACTTTTCAATAGGAATATTGTTGACGCCGGCTCCTGCTCTTGCAATTGCTTTCAGATTTGAGTTCAATTCCATATCATGCATGTTAAAGCTTCTTACGAGAATAGCGTCGGGATTAGACAATTCCGTAGCTATTTCGTATGTATCTCTGGGTAAAAGCTCTAAACCTTTTGATGAAATTTTGTTTAGTGTTTGTATTGAAAACATAATAAAATCTCCTTTACATGTTATTATTTTTAATATTTATTACATTGAACACAAAAGTAAATATCATTTACCTATGAGTGTTCAATAGCTGACTTATAACGATTTCGCAAAAAATTTATGAATCAATGCAAAATGTTTTTGCGAAACAAATAATGTGCAATGTCTAGAACAATTATTAAGATATACCAATAGTTATTGTAGGCTAATAATTTAAATAGTTTATTTTTTAACAATCTATCGTGAAAAAAAACGACTTTTTTAAGTATATATTTTATAGCCGTATCTTATATATTATTATACTACTTTTGTGTTCAAGGCTTCAAGGTGTATTGTGAAAAAAAAGAAAATTGTTCATTTACCTTTTTAGTTCATATTTTGAAAGGTTATATTGATGGGCATGGGAACGGTATTGGGGATGGTGAGTTTTTGAAATGCATTTTTTCAATGACTTGCTGGAGAATTATAGTTTGAATATTGATTTTTCTAAGATTCTGTCTGCAGGAATTATAATATTAATACTTACAGTATCTATTGCGGTCGTATATTATGTTTTAAAGAAAATTATTCTTTCATTTCTTACAAATCAAATAAAAAAGAGCAGATTCAAATGGGATAATATTTTGCTGGAGAGAAAAGTCCCTCATAAATTATTGAGAAGCATACCGGCATTGATGGTATATGCATTTGCCCCTATATTTGGTGATTTTGGCGGGCTGATAATAAAAGTAACTTTAATCATTTTAATCCTAATTTCTATCGATGTAGCCAATGCTGCTTTAGATGCAATACTGAATATTTATAATCTTTTCCCTGTATCGAAAAGCAGACCGATAAAAGGTCTTCTGCAGGTAGTAAAAATAGTATATTATATAGTGATGGGAATTTTGGCTGTTGCCATTCTGCTTGAAAAGGAACCTATGATCTTACTTGGCGGAATAGGTGCCATGACAGCGGTGTTTTCCCTGGTATTTAAGGATTCTATTTTAGGACTGGTAGCCGGAATTCAACTATCTTCCAATGACATGCTTCGAATCGGTGATTGGATTCAGATGCAGAAATTCGAAGCTGACGGCAATGTTATAGATATCTCATTGAATACTGTTAAGGTACAGAATTTTGATAAGAGTATTGTAACCATTCTGGCTTATTCGTTGGTTTCCGACTCCTTTAAAAACTGGAGGGGTATGCAGGAGTCGGGAGGACGCAGAATAAAACGTGCAGTTTATATAGACATTACAAGTATAAGCTTTTGTACCCGGGAAATGATTGAAAGGTTAAAAAAATCAACTGTTTAAAAGATTATATTATAAAAAAGGAAAAAGAAATAGAGAGATACAATAAGAAGCATAATGTGACCGATGATATGTTGATTAACGGCCGGCGTCTTACCAATGTGGGAATTTATAGGGCATATATCAAATATTATTTGAAAAACCATCCCAATATTCATCAGGGAATGACCCAGATCGTAAGACAGCTGCAGCCGGGAGAATATGGTTTGCCTTTGGAGATCTACGCTTTTACCAATGATACCAATGGGATCAATTATGAAGCAATACAGGCGGATATATTTGATCACATTATTGCAGTGGCTCCGGAGTTTGGGCTAAGGATTTTTCAAAACCCTACAGGGCATGATTTAAAATCAAGGATTAATGCCGATGAAATAGTGGAAGTACAAAAAAACGATTAGTTTTATTGAGAGGGGTACACAAATGAAAAAAACATTAGTATTGCTGTTGATGATTTTGATTCTTTTAACTGCCTGTAATGGGGATGATAGGGAAACAAATCCCCCGAATACCGGTAACGATACCAATGGTTGGGTGAATACTTCCAATATTGAAAAAAAGACCGATAATTCTACTGAGGAGGATACCAATGGCATTATCGATGATGAAACGGTATCGCCGGAGGCTTCAGAAAACGGCGATATAGTGTTTGAAAATATTTTGGCTGCCGTCAATATAACTCCACAAGATATAGAAAAATTATATAAAGAGCAACTGTCCTTGGAAAACCAAGATGAAGAGAATTTAAAAAGCTGTATGGATTATATATGCAGAAGCCTCGGTATTGACGAGTGGCCGGTTCGCCCTCCCGACAGGGTTGAGAGAAAGCAATTAAAACTAAACGGTGAAAATTCCTACACGGTTTTGGAATTCAGCGGTGCCTCGGAACTTCGAATGCTGATATTTAAGCAGAATTCCGACGGAATGTGGAAGTTTATAGACTATATCGATTTCGGAGGAAAGAATGCGGGTATCGGGTATAGCCTAAAGAAATTGGGAAACAGCATTTTCGTGGTGGGAAACTCCTGCAAGGGCTATGGAACCGGTCTAAGTATATACAACAGGGAGTGGTATTTGGTATCCGACGAAGGTAAAAAGATGGTTTTGTCGTATCCGTTTGATGATCATTCGGTTGGTCCTTACGGAGGATATATGCGATCGGAAAAGAATATGAAGTTGTCAGCCGAGGGCGACTTGAAATTAACTTTGGATTTTGACGTTTCAAGGATATATAACCTGGAGTTGGATATTGCCGATGAATACGGTCAAATTGAATTGCATGCTGAAATGAAAGCTGAATTTGTCTGGGATGACGGCAAAAAAGAGTTCTCTTCACCCTATCCTGTGGATGATAGCGGTGTTACGAATATCCCTGTGGAAAGCCCTGTGTTTACCCAAAAGTGTGACGAGATACTTGACATGTATTATGACAAGCTATTGGAGAGTATTGATGCAATACAAAAAGAAGACACAAGGGAGTGGAAGGCTCGGGGAATTAATATGTTTTTGGAGGATTGTTCGGACGGAAAAAAGAAATCCGAGGTCTTAAGGAACATGGAAGAGGCATTTCCGGAACTGGCAGACCGGTAGAAGACAGCCAATGTGGGTCAGAAATGTAAATATAATCAATATTTAATTATATGTTCAAGATAATTGATTTGGTGTATAATGAAATAAATATATAGTATTCATAGTAAAGGGGAGACAAAAAATGGGCAGATTCAAAAAAATCAGTGTATTAGCAATTGTTTTTGTATTGATAGTTTCTTTATTGTCGGCATGTCAGGATGCAAATAAGGGTAACGACGTTACAGAAGGCCCATCAGTTACGGAAATAAAGGATAAATATAATGATCCGAGTCTTTCCGTGGATGAAAAGGTAAGTTATTTAATTGAGATAATGACACTGGAAGAAAAGATTGGGCAGATGCTTCAGCCTGACAGAACCGGTGCCTCACCCAGTGATGTAAAGAAATACTTTATCGGATCAGTCTTTAGTGGTGGTGGAAATGCCCCGTCACCGAATACAATGGAAAATTGGCTGAAGATGTGTGAGGACTATCAGAAAGCGGCAATGTCAACACGACTTGGGATTCCGATTATTTATGGAGTGGATGCGGTACATGGTCATAATACGTTGCCCGATGCCGTTATATTCCCGCACAATATTGGATTGGGTGCGACAGGAAATCCTGAGTTGGTGGCGGAGATAGGTAGGATTACTGCCGCTGAGATGATTGCAACCGGTGTAAACTGGAATTTTGCTCCCTGTGTGGCTGCTGTACGGGATCAAAGGTGGGGAAGATCTTATGAAAGCTTCAGTGAGAATCCCGAACTGGTAAGCAAGCTTTCGGTTCCTTATATAAAGGCAATGCAGGACGAGTACAAGATTATAACAACTGCCAAGCACTATCTGGCTGACGGAGGTACCAAATGGGGAACTGGGGAAGGTGACCATTTGATTGACCAGGGAGACGCACAGATATCCGAGGAGGAGCTTAAGAAGATACACCTTCCCATGTATGAGGAAGCTGTCAAGGCCGGAGTAAAAACGGTTATGGTTTCCTTTAGCAGTTGGAACGGAGTCAAGATGCACGAAAACCAATACCTTATCCAGGATGTATTAAAAGGAGAACTGGGATTTGAGGGATTTGTGGTATCGGATTATGAAGCGGTGCACCAGCTTAGCGGTAAAAACCTGTATAACCAATTGGTGGCTTCCGTGAATGCCGGAGTGGATATGTTTATGGAGCCTCTGCACTGGAGGGATTGTATTTCAAATATCAAGAAGGCTGTAAAAAACGGCGACATAACAGAGGAAAGAATAAATGATGCGGTAAGCAGAATTTTGAAGGTTAAGTTTGAAGTGGATTTATTTAACAATCCGGTGGGGAACCGGGAATTGGCTGCAGACACCCTAGGAAGTGACGAAAACCGTGAGATTGCAAAACAGGCTGTAAGAGAATCACTGGTGCTTCTCAAAAATGAAAGAAATGTTCTGCCCCTTAAAAAGAAAGCAAAAATATTTGTGTCGGGTCCTGCGGCAGACAACGTAGGTATACAGTGCGGAGGCTGGACCAAAACATGGCAGGGTGGACTGGATAGCTCCAGCAGATGGGTAAAAGGTTCTACCATTCTTGACGGTTTTAAAAAGATTGCCGAAGAGAACGGAGGAACAATTTATACCGATCCTGACGATATTAATAAGGCAGATGTTGCGGTAATTGTTATAGGCGAGAAGCCTTATGCAGAGTTCGAAGGTGACGAGGAAAAGCTTGATTTGTATTCAGGTATGGCGCTGGAGGGCAATAAGGAAGCATTGGAACTTGCTAAGAAAGCACGTATTCCTGTGGTGGTAATACTGGTTTCGGGAAGGGCCAGAATAGTAACTGAAGAAATAAAAAATTGGGATGCTTTCGTTGCCGCATGGCTTCCGGGAAGTGAAGGAGATGCAGTTGCCGAGGTATTATATGGTGACTACGAATTTAAAGGCAAGCTACCCGTTACATGGCCATCCAGTGAAGAAAACCTCAAACCTGGAGATAAAAGCTGTTTGTTCCCCTTCGGTTATGGGTTTACAATGACCGAGTAATTTCGAAGATTTGAATTATGCGTTGTTAAAAACGTTTTGGTTGGACGACACCTAAAAAAAGATGCTGGTGGAGGCTTTTAATTCGAAGGAGGAGCGGATTTGGACACACTTTCCAAAATAGAGAAGGAATGCGGTTATCCCCGGTATAAGGCTCAGATTGAGCAACATCAAATACAATATCTTGCACCTTTTGCGACAAAGGTTCCCAAAGAGGGCAGCAGAAGGTTTGAAGAGCCGGCGTATAATTATGAAACAAGAAGCGAATTTCAGAGGGACCGGGACAGGATTATCCATTCGAAGGCCTTCAGAAGACTCTTATATAAAACCCAGGTGTTTGTCAATCACGAGGGGGATCATTATAGGACGAGGATGACCCACAGCCTGGAGGTGGCCCAAATTGCCCGGGGGATCGCCCGGTCTCTTGGGGTTAATGAGGACTTGGTGGAGGCGATTGCCCTGGGGCATGACCTGGGGCATACGCCCTTCGGACATGCTGTCGAGAGCTTGCTTTCCGAATTGCTGAAAGATGAGCAGGGCTTTTATCACAATGAACAAAGTGTCAGGATAGTGGATCAAATAGAAGAAAAAAGAGGACTGGATCAAAAGTTCGGTCTTAATCTAACCTGGGAGGTCAGGGAAGGAATATTAAAGCATAATGACGATAGGACTCCCGGAATATATAAGTCTTTGGAACCGGACAAGCCATCGGGGATAGAGGGACAAATAGTGGCACTGGTGGATACTGTGGCCTATTTGTGTCACGACCTGGAGGATGGAATTGAAGCGGGATTATTTGATGATGCAATAAGACACGGATTGTTGAATAAAAGGGATATTGATGAGCTATGGGATTTGTTTGATGCCAGACCGGAAAACGGGGTCAGCAGTATCATAAACCGATTGGTTAAGGATATTGTCGATTCTACATGGCATGTCTTGCGGGACAATAATATAGATTCAACTGAAAAGGTAAGAGCGTTTAGGGATAATGAAACTAATAACAGGGTAGTCAGAGTGGGAAAATATAGCGAAAGCTTCAAAAAACTTAGGAAATTTGTGGGTAAATACGTTTACGGAAATACAATGACAGCTATAATGGATACCAAAGCAAAGAAATTTATTAGAGAGATATATGAGTCATATATGAATAATCCCAAGCAATTGCCGGGAGATGTCTACAAAAGCTTTATCGACGTCTCCAAAGCTAATAATTCGGAAAGTAAGGCAGCAGGAACATGGGATGATTTTAATGACGGATACAGGTTAACACCTGCCCGGGTACTTTGCGATTTTATAGCATCCATGACAGACAGGTATGCCCTCGAAACATATGACAGACTGTTTGATCCCCATATAAAAATATAGTTATATAAGCATCTTCTGAAAGTTTGATAAAATCGGATGTGTGGGAGGATTTCTTGATGAATAAGCTAATGGGTTTCTTTGAGTTGAAGGACTCGGACCTTCCTGCTGTTCCGTGGAAAGAGTTTAACGAAAAGGTTTGCTTTGATGATAAACTTTTGTGGACGGTCAGAACTGCCGTCGAAAAAGGTGAAGATTTGAATTTGCCAAGAGTTGTAGGAGTTAAAGCAAAAGAGGCCTATGAGAGTGCAGTAAAGCTTTATAAGAAATACAGGGATATTGGTATGGTTGTTTATTATCCCTATTTTATTGCAGAAAAAAGCGGCACTCTATACGTGGATAATTCCAGAACAGTGATTGAAGCAGTGGAAGCGGATTTATGGAACTATGTTACATACAATAAAAAAGATGTAACCGTTATTATCGGCCGGGATAACAGCGTTTGTGTTGAAGGTAACGGTGAATTCCTCGATGAAAAGGAAATTGAGGAGCTTCGTTTATACGCCTCAAAGGCAAAAGGCATGTTCCGGGAGAACATAGCTAGGGGAGAAGGAGTTCTGTTGGAGTGGAGCTATGCCTACAATTCCGATTTGAACAAACAGCCTGTGGGAGACAGATATCTGGTTTTTTACGAGATAAGAACGGTATAAAGATTTTTATATATGCAAATTTTACGTATACCAATAAAGAAAGCTTAGGGGCATATTCCTAAGCTTTCTCTGGTAGTTATCCATATTAGTAGTCTTTGGCAGAGATTTTATAACCTACTACTAAAGCTATACCATAAAATAAAAATCATAAATACCGAATGTTAATTGAAGATATTGGATTGTTTTGGCAATTCCTGTTGTAGCAAGTACTTGAAAGAAGGATACGTTAAGTTCGTCCGCAATGATTGCATAGATCGAAAATATATTACCTAAAAGACATCCAAGCATAGACAGAACAGCACCGGCGATGCGATACTGCGAATCCCATCCTTTTCCCAAAAGCCTTACGGCACCGCCTACAAGGAATCTCATTCCCGCAGCGGCAATAGAAAATTGATAGCCTGTCAATACTGTGATACCGGCCCATATTATGGCTCCAATTAGAGCTGCGCTCAATCCACCCAGAATTCCTAGTGCAAGATTTGAGTTTTCATCCTCCGGTTTCCAGTCCTTACGAAAAGGATTAGATGCGTCAGATTGCTCTGACTGTGTATTGTTGTTCTGAGGGTCTACAGGCTCCTTTGAAGTGTTATCGGTATAAAGGTTGTTTTCAGACATAAATTGCCTCCATGAAAATTTATACATCTATTTTAGCATTCGATGGAACAGAGGACAATTATTTTTATATAAAATAACTAAACCTTTCGTTTAATGAATATATTTTAGTTTATGATTGTATTTACGAAAAATTCACAATTACTCTTTCGCATTTTTCACACTAATAATATAGGCTTGTACAACCGGTTAGGATTATTAAAACATATGGGGAAAATTGTACTGAAGGAAATAGAATTTTGTGGTATAGTAGATACCGGATAGGTTATTCGTAACGATAAAATACATTCTATTGCAAAAGGAAAGGAATTAATAATGGGTAAGATTTTAGTGCTGGCAGAAAAACCATCGGTGGGACGGGATCTGGCAAGGGTGCTCAATTGCAGTAAAGATGGCGGTGGATACCTTATGGGATCTAAGTATATTGTGACATGGGCATTGGGACATCTTGTAACATTAGCGGATCCCGAAGTTTACGATAAAAGGTATAAGAGATGGGATCTTGAGCTTCTTCCCATGCTGCCCGAGAGGATGCAACTGGTGGTGATCAAAAAGACTGCCAAACAGTTCAATATAGTAAAGGGATTAATGAACAGGGATGATATCGACGAATTGGTGATAGCTACGGACTCCGGCCGGGAAGGGGAACTGGTTGCACGGTGGATTATTAAAAAAGCAGGTTTCAAAAAGCCTGTAAAGCGTTTATGGATTTCTTCTCAAACCGACAGGGCAATAAAAGACGGATTTAATAATTTGAGGCCTGCCAAAGAGTACGATAATTTATACAAATCAGCCCAATGCCGTGCGGAGGCCGACTGGTTGGTGGGACTCAATGTTACAAGAGCGCTTACATGCAAATACAACGCTCAGCTTTCTGCGGGAAGGGTACAAACACCTACCCTTGCCATGGTTGTAGAAAGGGAAAATGAAATAAAACGGTTTGTTCCCAAAGATTATTGGACAATTGAAGCCGATGTTAAGGGTTTTATTCTCCATTGGAGGGATAAGAAGGGTCAGACCAGGATTTTTGACAGGGAAAGTGCCGAAAAAACGGTTAATAAGCTCAAAGGTCAGAAGGGAAAGGTTGTGGAGGTGTTAAAAGAGGCAAAAACCGAACCGGTACCTTTAGCCTATGACCTTACCGAGCTGCAGAGGGATGCAAACCGCATATTCGGCTATTCCGCGAAAAAAACTCTCTCGATTATGCAGAAGCTCTATGAGACCCACAAGCTGGTAACATATCCGAGGACCGATTCGAGATATATAACCGAAGATATTGTTCCAACGCTTTCGGAAAGACTCAAAAGCATTGCTGTAGGTCCTTATGCCGCTGCTGTCAGGGAGCTTGTAAAAAACAAGCCCAATATAACTAAAAGATTTGTGGACAACAGCAAGGTTACGGACCATCATGCCATAATCCCGACAGAGCAATATGTTAGCCTTGGATCTCTGGATAAGGATGAACGTAATATTTACGATTTAATAGTAAAGCGGTTTATTGCCGTTATGAGCAGACACTTTGAATACGAACAGACTACTGTAAAGGTTGAGGCAGCCGGGGAACAGCTTTATGCGAAGGGTAAAGTAGTTAAATCATTGGGCTGGAAGTCTGTTTATCAAGGACAGCTTGACTCTGACGATCAAGATTCGGAAGATAAAGACCAGATTCTTCCGGAGATTAAGAAAGGAGCAGAATTACTAATTAGTTCTGTAAAGGCTGTGAACCGTAAGACAAAACCTCCTGCAAGGTATACTGAGGCTACATTGCTGTCTGCCATGGAGAACCCCGGCAAGTTTGTGGGGGACAAAGAGTTAAGGGAAATATTGGATAATGCAAGTGGGTTAGGAACTCCTGCCACCCGTGCCGATATAATTGAAAAGCTCTTTGATTCCTTCTATATGGAGAGAAACGGAAAAGAGATTATCCCTACATCAAAGGGTATACAGTTGATAAATCTTGTACCGGAGGACTTGAAGTCTCCGGAATTAACTGCGAGGTGGGAGCAACAGCTTACTGAAATCAGCCGGGGAAGGGCCGGGGCTTCGGAATTTGTTTTTGAAATGAAGAAATATGCATCCCGGTTGGTATCTAATGTTATTGCCAGTTCGGCAACTTTTAGGCACGACAATATGACACGGGAAAAGTGTCCGGAATGCGGTAAGTTTCTCCTGGATGTAAAAGGGAAAAAGGGCAGGATGCTGGTTTGCTCGGACCGGGAATGCGGATACAGGAGAAATGTTTCCGAGATATCGAATGTGAGATGTCCCGAATGCCATAAGAAAATGGAACTGCGTGGCGAAGGTGATGACAAAACCTTTTATTGCGTTTGTGGATACCGTGAAAAGCTTGAGTCGTTCAAAAAGCGTAAAAGCGAGCAGGTTAGCAGCAGAGATGTGAGAAACTATTTAAAGCAGCAGGAGAGTGGAGAACCGATTAATACTGCTTTGGCAGATGCATTGAAAAAGCTTAAGCTATGAAAATAAAAGACGATATAATATTAGCTTATTGAAACGTCACTTACAACGAGAAGGTGGGTATGATTTTATGAGTGCCGGAAGGCTGAAGAAGAACAAACGAAACAATAATTATGGAGGCAATCGAGCAAAACGCGTTTTTGTAATGTTTTTTGGGATTATGGCAATAGTAGGATTTTTCTTGTCTAAAGGTTCAGTGACCCAGTTTTTTAAGGTGCTTGCAATTGAAGCTGCTGTCTTTGCCTTTATTGTATTTTTAATATTTGCCGCATATAAAAATAAGAAAAGGTTAAGAGTTGTTGACGGAGGCAAAAAGCATAAGAATTCTTACGGAATGAATGATGAAAGTAAAGATGATAATGTCAAAAAATATGTCAGTGAAAGAATTTATGACGAAAGTGTTTACCACCGAAGTATTAAGAACGTAAAAACCAAAGAAAAGAATTACAATTGGGTTATTGAGGACGAAGGTACGCAGAGTACCGGGAAACGGAAGGAAAGTTTCGAAAGCGGCAGGAAGCTGGTATATGCAGGAAAGATTACTCCCGATGAAAAGGGGAAAAAGGACAGTGACGACATTAAAGTCAAGGTGGCTAATTGGGCTGAAGCTGTGGACTTTTCCGATGCTGTTTTCAAGAGAATTTTAGAAAAAACAAAGGAATCCATTGAAGAAGAAAAGGCCGACCATTTGGAGGACAATAGTGAAAATACCCAGGAAGCCGTAGATAATGTTGATTCATTCCTTCAGGAAGAAATGGTTTACAAAGCTATAGACAGTAAGGAAGAGACTGAGGAGATTTTTGATATTTCAGAAGAGCAATATGAAGAAAAGAATTTCAGGGATCCAAAGGAAACAGGGGAGGTAGAAATTCCGGAAGCTGTAGAAGCGAAGGAGATTAAAATAATAGGAGAAATATCGGTCGATGAAGACATAAAAGAAGAAGTTGAAATAAACGAATTGCCTGCAGGAGAAGAAATAGATAAAGAGATCGGGTACTTTGATAATGGGCTCGAAATAGATGAAATAGGAGTAGTATATGAAACAGAAGAAATGGATGAAATTGATGGAGAATTTGAGATATTTGATAATGAAATTGAAATAGAAGAGACAGGTGAAATGGAACAAGCAGAGGAAACGGAAGAAGCATTCGAAATAGAAGACTCAGAAGAAATAGTTGGAATTGATGAAATATATGAAATCGATGAAGCTGAGGAAGCGAATGAAATAGAAAAGACCGATGAAATAAATAAGCTGCAGCGGCCTTTGAAAAGAAATGCAATGCAAGTTGTTCCGCCGCTGGAACTTCTTGAGGAGGCAAAAAATGTAAGCGGCGTTATAAATACCGGTGTTGATGCGGAAAGGAAAGCTCAAAAACTTATTGATACATTGGAAAGTTTTGGAGTTGGGGCAAGGATAATAAACATAAGTCAAGGACCGGCGGTAACCAGATATGAACTGCAACCGGATTATGGTGTGAAGGTTAGCAAGATTGTTAGCCTGACGGATGATATTGCATTAAATCTTGCTGCAGTTGGAGTCAGAATTGAGGCTCCCATACCGGGAAAGGCAGCGATAGGAATAGAAATCCCCAACAGGGAGGTTACACCTGTATTGCTTCGTGAGGTAATTGAGTCGGATAGTTTTCAAAATCATCCTTCAAAGCTTGCCTTTGCAGTAGGTAAGGATATTGCGGGTAATTCTGTGGTTGCAGATATTGCTGCAATGCCCCATCTTCTGATTGCTGGTGCAACGGGTTCGGGTAAGAGCGTTTGTATCAACACACTCATTACAAGCCTTCTCTATAAGGCACAACCCAAAGATGTAAGACTTTTGATGGTGGACCCTAAAGTTGTGGAGCTCAGTATTTATAACGGAATACCTCATCTGTTAATTCCTGTGGTGACCGATCCTAAAAAAGCAGCCGGAGCATTAAACTGGGCTATACAAGAGATGACCAACCGCTATAAGCTTTTCGCGGAAAACAATGTGAAGGATTTGAAGGGTTATAACAGGATAATGAGCATGGAGGGACACGAAACCCTTCCACAGATAGTTATAATTATCGATGAGTTGGCAGACCTTATGATGGTTGCTCCTAACGAGGTTGAAGACTGCATATGCAGACTGGCCCAGATGGCAAGAGCAGCCGGAATGCATCTTGTAATAGCAACCCAGAGGCCGTCCGTAAATGTCATCACCGGGGTTATAAAGGCAAACATACCTTCCAGGATAGCCTTTGCAGTATCGTCACAGGTTGACTCCAGGACAATTCTCGATATGTCCGGAGCTGAGAAGCTTCTGGGGAAGGGAGATATGCTGTTTTATCCTATGGGCATGCAAAAGCCAATAAGAGTACAGGGTTCGCTGATAACCGACAAGGAAGTGGAGAAAATAGTAAACTATATCAAATCCAAGCATGAGGCGGAATATGACGAAGAGATAATTGATACGATCGACAGCCACTCCGATTCGGTTCAATTGCTGTCCGAGGATGATGACGAGTTGCTGCCCCAGGTGATAGATTTGGTTGTGGAGCAGGAACAAGCATCGACCTCATTGATACAAAGGAAATTTAAAATAGGATATGCAAGGGCGGCAAGGATAATCGACCAATTGGAGGCTGGCGGCATTGTGGGACCTTTTGAGGGAAGCAAGCCAAGAAAGGTACTTATAACTAAGCAGCAGTGGCAGGAGATGAAATCGTAAAAAATAATAAACTGCTTATTTTATAGCTTGTGAGTCGGGAAATATATGCTCAATGCAATCCCGGCTTTTTTTACAAAGAAATATGGGAAAATATGCATTTTGCAGGATGTATTATGCTGTATCCATACAACATTTGCGGTATGTATATTCTGCTTATATCGGAAGGACTGCATTTATATTAAACCCGCCTTCCTCGCCCGAGCCAAAAGTTATAGTGCCACCGACGGATTTGATTCTTTCCTCCATTCCGGTTAGGCCTTTGTTTTTAACAATTTTGCAGCATCCCTTGCCGTCATCGAATATATGCAATTTTATATTTTCGCTTGCTAAATTAATAATAATAGAAAGATTTTTTGCTTGTCCGTGCCGTATTGAATTTGTCAAGGCTTCCTGGCACATTCTATAGATTATACTCGTCAGATGTTTTCTGTCATATAGTGTTTCATTCAAATCATCCTGTATGGATAAATCAATACAAATCCCAAGGTTGCTGAATCTATCCGTCAATTCTTTTAATGAATTATATAGATTGCTTTTATTTATAGTCGGGGAGTCTAATCCGGCAATTGCCATTCTTAACTCGTTCATTCCTGCCTGGGCAATTTCGATGGCATCATCAAGATTTTCAATTGACTTGGAGGGATTTTCATATCAGATTACTCGAGACCGGTATTATAACTGAAATTAATAATAGAATGATTTGAACTCTATATGTACAGCGTACACTGATTGATTTCTTAATCACCAAAAGTATTCCTATAAAAACGTAGGTATAGTTAATAATCCAATATATCCAAAAGAATAAGCCCCACTGTGTGTTTAAAGGATCTTCAACGGTTTTATGATCAATTATGAGGTGAAAATATTTGTTTGTAAGGACGGGTAAAAAAGTTATAATTATTGGAGTTACTAATAAAATTATCGTTTTTTTCTTATACACTGCTTTGCATTCGGTATAAAACATGGCGAAGATAAGCCATGCAACACCAATAAAGTAAATAGGGAAAAGAGTAAATCTAACACTAAACAGCAATTCCTCCGTTGTAGTAGCCATATTTTCCGGAAACCGGAAGAACAGCCATAATAATATTAAAAACTGGCAAACAATCATGCTGTAAGCTGTAGGAGTCTTTTTAGCCTTAAATAAGACGTATGTAAGGGTAAAAACACACTGTATAACAATAATAACATGAATAATAACAAAAATAAAAAACGTCTTAGCATCAAAAGAATTGAAAACCATATATATTCCTCACAATAATTATTAGTTTTTTTTATTTTATCATAACTGAGTTAATGTGTTTAAGGTGTGTTATATTATTATAAGGGTATTTTAATCTATAGCTCTATTTGGTAAAATATCCGTTAGAAGTTTTTCTCGATGCATAATTTTGGTTGAACTTTGACGTTGTTGGATGTCTTGAAAAAAACTAACATTAACAAAAACAGAAATATTTATTTAGTTGTAGCACTATTCGGGAGTGGTTTTTATAATTAAAGTAGTAATTGCTGATGATGTAGCCCTTTTTAGAAATGCGATGAAAACTATTATTGAACAGGATAAGGAGATTTCCGTGGTAGCATGTGTCGGCAACGGAGAAGAGGCTGTGGAAGCATGCGAAATGCATGTTCCCGATGTAATCCTAATGGATATTAAAATGCCGATAATGAACGGTATCGAGGCAACAAAAATAATTAAGAAAAAGAATAGCCAAATAAAAGTCTTGATACTAACCACTTTTTATGAAAACGAAAATATCTCCGATGCTTTTGAATTTGGGGCAGACGGCTATGTGCTAAAGGATATTGATCAAACGGAACTGGTTTCTGTTATAAAAAACGTTGCAAAGGGTTTAAATGTTTTTCAGAGTAATATTTTTGAAAACGTCAGAAAACAGTATAATTCAAAAAAGAGTTTGGAAAATGCAGGGAATAACAGTCGGGAAAATACATTTGGACTTACTCAGAAAGAACTGCAGCTCATAAAGCTAATAACCGAAGGTAAAAAGAATAAAGAAATTGCAGAGCAAATATTTATTACAGAAGGCAGTATTAAAAACATGTCTTCTAAAATATTAAAAAAGCTTAATCTTGCAGACCGGACGCAGCTGGCAATTTTTGCTGTAAAAAACAATTTGGTTTAAAGGGCAAATTTGGTTAAACTCAATATGCCTTTATTAGTGGAATTTCACGAAATGAAATGACCAAAAAGCTCAAGGGTTCGATGCCCTTGAGCTTTAGTTTAAACTTAATTAATCCTGTATTGTCCAAAAGTCTCGGTACTTGGCTGAATATAATCGACTAATTATTGGAATAGAATACCGTACAAGCTTTGAAAATACCCTTTGAGTAGCTGAATAAGTCCGGTCCGTTATTTAAATAGTTTTCTAAGATTTCTAAATCCCTGGAATCAATCACATTATTAACATCTAAATCTGCAGATACTTTCTGGGCAATGTTTTCAAAATAGTTGAATCTTACTCTTAATGCATCCGCAGAAGTTACCATTCCATCTTCATTGGTATCTCCGTACACAATCAGTTTTGAAGTACCTACCGGTAACTCAGTAATTTCATTGTTTATAAACTTTTCAATAAGTATATAATCTTCATTGGTTATCTCATTGTCCCCATTCACATCATAGTCTAATATAGCTTGCAAGCTCGGTGTAGAGTAACCCTCTAAGTAAGTTCTTATGAAATTTAAATCATAACTTGCGAACTTATTATAGTATTTAACAAAAACCTGAAGGTATTGGGATATTCCGATTATTTCTCCCGATGCATTTTTTGCTCTTACACGGTAAACATGATAACCTGCATTTGCTACATAGCATTGTTGGGTATTTGAACCCACGCTGACATATGGTCCCTGATCCCTGCTTATTTCATACTCTGTAGCACCGTCCATCGGATCCCAGCTGATAGTAGTATATAACCCGTTTAATGTTGCTTTCAGGTACTTTAACTCTTTTCTGAAACTAATATCAACGGACATTGAAGAACTGCTTCTGCTGTTTACTTTTACCGATACTCCGCTGGGATTGCCATAAAAGTTTCTGCTGTTTGAGGGAGCAGAAGAAATGTCCAAAGTATCATTGGACCCGTTATAGTAAAAGCTGCCGCTATCTCCTGCTTCAAGTCTTAGCTTTAATCCATTTAGACCGAATCCGGGCTTATCATATTTATAGCCAAGAGGGAGACTTACATGCCATATTGCAACTCCACCCCTCATGTGGTTTCCGCTTAGTACTGTGTCGAATCCGTTGAATTGTCGGTTTTCGATTAACAGATATTCTTGAGTGTTTTGTTCTGATATCATTGGAACAAGAAGAACATTATATCTTTCGGGATTATCCGGCAAGGACGAATTAACGGTATAAGTACCTGAAGAAGATACAACTGTAGGTTCTACAAATCCCATTATCATCTTATTAAACGGGTCTAAATTAGTCGGTGGATACATATTAGAATTATTCATAATGGATTCATTAGTTATATTGTTGTTTGGAATGGTATATAAATCCACTGCTCCAAGGCTGTGGGCCATTTCGTGACAATAAGTACCAAGAGTATTATTTCCATAATAAGATCTGGAATTAACAAATGACATTGGCAGGTCCACTATATTCACACCATCTATTATAACAGGGCTACTTCCCATGCTAGCCAACGGGGAATCAGCATTAAAAGCCCTTGTGCCGGGAGCTTGGCTTTGACTGCCGCTTGCAAGAACTAAATTAACATGGAGTTCACCTCTAGTAAGTTTTTCGTCGGAGTTTTTATCAAAGTATGCAAAATCAATGTACTGTGCTGCCTTATTTATTGCTGCCGTAGCAATGTTGCGTCTGGCATCGGCTGTAAGAGTTCCATTGTCCTTTCCGGAGGTCACATAATCGTTGGGATGGGGAAAATCCAGTTTAACTCTTATTATACCGTCATTTACCGATCCATAGCTTTCCGGCGCAGGAGGCAAATCCAATTTCCCTCCGGATTGCTGTCTGAAGTAGTTTCTAACAGAATATACGCTATTATTGGATACATCGAAGAATAGATTGGAATAATATGAATCGCTCTCGATTATTGCTCCGGTGTAATCTGTTCCGTTATAGGCACTTAAGGATTGTGGAGTTTCTGTAAATTCTACTAAAATAACAAGTGTGTCCTCAACTCTTTCAAAGGAGCTATTGGCAAAAACATTTGTACTGAATACAGTGGTAAGAATTATAACAGAAAAAATAACCAGCGAAAGAATTCTCTTCATACAAAAACCTCCTCATAATATTATCATAGAATTCACATTAAAAGAGAAAACTTCTATATGTCGACATATTACCAAAGTTTTCTATACAATTTTACAGCAAAAAGAGGAGATTTAATAGATAACCGAGGTCATAGAAATATATGGAAAAACATTACTTTGGTAACATGCTGTTTTCATAATTTAATTATATTTGAATTATAATTCTGTTACTGAAAAGTCGCGTATAAATCCCTGGTGCATAGGCATTATGTTTACCGCGGTAAAAGTGTTAGTGATGTACGGTTTGGTCAGATTGTATCGGTTATTATCAATAAATCAGAGTTTTAATTGCTTCAAAATTAATATTTGTGATGTTTTAAAAACTCATTTTTAACATTTGAAGACAAGGAGATTTCTTGCTATTACTTTATATCTTAAAATATGATTGTATTGACTTTGAAAAAAGCTTTTTATAAAAATTTAAAAAATAATGAACTTTCCCTACGGGTTAATACTCTTATCTATGAAAGGAGAGAAAACCATGGATGCGCTTGACCTGATCAGGGAGGCAAAAAAGGGAGACAGAGAGGCTTTAATCAAGCTCATAATGGATAAAAAAGAAGAGTATTACAGGCTGGCCTTCGCTTTTATGGGGAACAAGGAAGACTCACTGGATGCTTTGCAGGATATGATTGTTATTTTGTTTGCCAATATTAAAAAGCTTCGAGATCCGGAATCCTTTTACAGTTGGAGCAAAAAGATTTTGGTAAACACATGCAAAAACACGTTAAGGAAAAGAAAGAGGGTGCTGCCCATAGGTATTGATAAAGAAGAGGAATATATTGAAAACTACCAAAGCAAAGAGCTGAAGCATGACATAATGACATATTTGAAAAGACTTAATATTCATCAGCAGGAGGCAATTATTCTAAGGTATTTCATGGACATGGATTATGAAACAATTTCGAGGCTGACCGATGTTCCGGAAGGGACAGTGAAATCAAGAATTTTCAACGGGTTGGCTAAGCTTAAGAGAATTATTGGAGGTGAATATCAATGAAAGAAATGAAAGAAATATTGATTAGAAAGAAGGACGAGATTTATATGACCCAAGTTCCGGAGGAAATGGAGGATTGCTTGAGAAGTGCTCTTCAAAAAAAGAGAAGACATTTCCATAAAAGTGCTGTTGCAGCTGTTTTTGCAGCTGTTTTGATTGTGATATACAGCTTTGATTCCATAGCATATTACGGCAAGAAGTTTATAGGTTATGACAATATGCTATACGGAAATCTGAAGGAGCTTTTTGATGAAGGTCGAGGGCAGGAAATTAACAAGTCCTGTACTTTCAGCGACGGGCTTGAGTTTACCTTGGACGCTATAATGTTTGATGGCAATGAACTGATGGCTTTTTGTAGAATGTATCATCCGGAGGAAAATTTGGTTAATTCCGGCCCTACACCGTATGTAGACTTAATCGGCATAAATCCCCTTGGGTATGATCGTAAAATCGCATTCGGAAAGGGGTCGTATCTGGATGAGCATACATTGGAATATATTTATACCTTTGAGGCACCCGCATTCTATGAAAAGTGGATGAAGTTGAATATTAAGTATAGATTGGATAATAACATGGAAGAGAAAACCATAGATTTCATTCTCGACAGGAGCAAGGCAATTGAAACTTCTGTACAAAAGGATATCAATGCCAAGGTCAGGGTCGGTGATTGCGAGGTGTTGTTCGATAAAATAACGGCATCGGCAATGAAAACATATATACAGGGAAGTATTACCCCTCTTTCAGACGAAGCGAAGAAAAAGCTTGATCCGGAAAGTATAGAAGATTATGAGAAATATGGAATGACAATTTTCCTATTCGATATGGTAAGCGATAAAGGAGAATCTGTTGATTTTCATGAAGGAGACACGAAGGCTTCCATGGGGAAAGTTGGTTTTATAAACAAAGGAGATGCTTTGCCTAAAGACTTCAATACATTGGAGATAAAGAACATAAGACTGAAGCGGCATAAACCCATGGAAAAATCCGTGGATATATCGGAAAGAACCGAAAACCTTAAGGTTGATGACGATGTTCTGATAAAAAGTGTATATTTTGAAGGAGATACTACATGCGTAGTTGTTTCAAGCCGGGGTATTCCGTCGCTGGAGCTTTATGATGGAGATGAATATATGGAAACTATTAATTCCATTTATCCCGATTTAATTAGTCCCGATTCATATGAAAAGCAAGTTGAAAGTGAGGAGCCGGTTGACAGGGTTTTCCGCTTCGAAGGAAAGGGACAGAATATGAGACTGGATATAAAATACATTGTGTATTATTCCTATAGTGATGAAACGATAAGCATTCCGATTGATTAAATAATCGGTATTTATCAGGGGTTTGATACCCCTGTTTTTTGTTGTTTTAAATATTACATTAATGGCATCATTTTTAATAATACGGGAATACTAAAAATAAAAATTTTATTGGAGTGTTGAGACAATGGAAAACACAGTTGTTAAAGAACTCAATGCCTTGCTTAAAGGAAACTACATGGCAATACACGGGTATGAAAAGTTTATACAGAATGTAGAGGATCCGGTGGCCAAAAACGAGCTTCAAAGGATACAGAAGGAACACAAGCAGAATGCTGCAGCAATAGCCGAAAGAATACAAAACCTGGGAGGAGTGCCTGAAGACGGGCCGGGCTTGATGGGAACTATGGGAGAATTAATGAACAGATTAAAAGGTGTCTCCGGCAATACGGAATTTATCATAAAGGATGCATTGGAGAGTGAAGATAAAGGTATAAAAATGGCGGAAGAACTTGTGAGAGGCGATTTGGATCCGGAAAGCCGTAAATTGGTTGAGGACATTTTGAATGTGAACAGACAGCATGTTTCACAGTTGAACAATCTTTTAAATTAGAGGGATGCATATTTTTTTAATATTTATGCACCTGAAAAAAGATAAGTGGGGGTAATACCCCCTGAACTTTTATTAGCGGAACGGCATATGAAATGACAAAAGGCTAAAGAGGTGTTTAAGTTATTTAAGTATAAAAATGAAAAAAGCCTTTTGAAGTAAGCCGTGGAGCAGGCTAGTACCAAAGGGAGACAGCATTAATTTAATTAAAAGAGGAAAAAGAGGATTTTTTATAAAAACGTAGAATATATTATAAGGTGTCTTTTGTTTTAGTATAAACTTCTTGAAAGGTTGTTTACTTTGAATTGGATTGACAGGCTTGAGCGTAAGTACCAACGTTTCTCGGTTAAGAACTTAACAAAGTACATAGTTATCGGGACAGCTTTTGTTTTCATACTGAGCTTATTTAAGGAATTCAAATCAATTGATCAAATACTGAATTTAGACTCTTATTTGGTTTTGAAAGGCCAGATCTGGAGACTGATAACTTTTATTTTTGTCCCTCCGGCGATTGGCTTTTGGATAATTCCGGCTTTGTACGTTTTTTATGTCTTTGGAAGCTCCCTCGAAAGATTTTGGGGAAGCTTCAGGTTTAATCTTTACTATTTGATAGGTGTACTTTCAGCAATTTTGGCGGCTTTCTTGGGCGGAAAAGTGACATCGGAGTTTTTGACCATGTCGATATTTTTAGCGTTTGCTTATCTTTACCCCAATTATAAGCTGCTGGTGTTCTTCGTGTTGCCGTTAAAGGTTAAATATCTGGCCTGGTTTGATATAGTGCTTACGGTGATTTCAATTATTTTCAGACCGGAATCAAGGATTACTGCAGCTTTGTCCTTTGCAAGCTTTTTTGTGTTCTTCGGAAGGGATATTTATTTTGACTGGATTTCTCCGCGAATCAAAGCCGCAGCCAAGAGACGCAAACGAAGGAAATTCAAGGTAATTACATCACAGGTTAAGCCTTCGCAGATGGTATATACCTGCTGTATTTGCGGCAGGACGTCAAAGGAACATCCTGAACTTAAATTTTCCTATTGCTACAAGTGTGGCAGTGATGTTGAGTACTGCCAGGATCATCTGACAAATCATGAGCATATCATAAGATATTGATTTACCGCGAAAGAACAACCTCATTGAAGTTTTTACCAATTATCCGTTTCTAAAGATAAAATCTATGATCTTATGGATTAAGAATACTTGAGAAAAAATGGTGCTTTTAACCTTAAGGATTTTTGTCTTTCATAATGTTAAAATGCACATTTTTTATGTGCCTAAATCTGAAAAATAAACTATTGTTTATAGAATATTTACAATTTATTAATTGACCTTTTAATATTATTTAGTATAATATTTAAAATATTAATTTAATTTATGGGGGACGGTGTATTGCTTTAAATATTACACAGGCAGAAAAATCTGGTCAGCAGAAAATAGGACTCAATGACTGTAGTTTTTATCAATTTATAGTCCTGAAAGGAGAAATGAAATGGAACCGGAGATTTTTCCCCAGAACAAAATACAACAGGTGGACTTTTTGGATGCTCTTAAAAAAAACACTCCCGACAAGCTGAAAGTCGGAGAGATATATCTTGACGGAAAGCTCAAGAAAGCAGAGGATGTTGATGAAGAGGAAAAAAGTTACGGAATTTTCATGCATTCTTTAGTTCTTAGTAATTATGCAGAAGTTATGAGGGTAAACAATAATCAGATAAGTCTTATTGGAGACGAGCAGGAAAAAGCCATTTTTTATTACGCAGAGCAAAAAGGCTTTGATAAAAGTCTTATTGAAAGTATTGCTCCTAAAGTTGAAGAATTAACCTTTGAGTACGATGACAGCATAAGAGTATCAACCCATTTGATAAACGAGAAAATGCGTATTGTATCTAAAGGTACACCGGAGGAGCTCTTAAAGAGATGTTCCCATATACTTTTGGATTCGAGATTTGTTAAAACAACAAGGAAAATTTACAAAGAGGTAAACCGTGTACTGAATGACATGATTAACCGCTGCTGCATAGTATATGCTCTGGCAATAAAGGATATGTATGAAGTATCTAAGAATGTAAATATTGATACTTATGTCAGTGGTATGACTCTTGTTGCGCTGATCGGTATGTGCTATGAATAAAAGGTTTGTCTTTTACGTTTTATTGTGAAAATCATTTATTCTTGATATAATTTAACATTATAAAAATATATAATCTGTATTGGTAATGAGGCTGGGTAACGGCTGAAGAACAGGGGGATATTATGTGGACTAGAGGATATCTTAAGGATAGGGCAAAAAAAGTGTTAGGGGTTTCATATTGGAAGGCTTTTTTGGTAAGTATCATTTTGCTCTTAGTCGGTGCAAATGGGAGCGGAGGAGGCAGCGGAGGAAGTGCTTCAAACAGCGCTGAAACTTTAAGGGGCCTTTCAAAGGAAGAATTAATAATTTATTTAATAATAATATTTGTTGTTGTTATACTAGCCCTAATATTTGGTCTGGCATTTCGAATTTTTTTAGGATATCCCCTTGAGGTTGGAGGAAGAAAGTTTTTTATTGAGAACGCACAATTGGAAGGGCAAACTTCTGCAGATTTGAATTCTCTTGGCTTTGCATTTAAAAAAGATAAGTACATGGATGTTATAAAAGCAATGCTGTATAAAGGAGTATTGAATTTTTTGTGGTATTTATTATTTATAATACCTGGCATTGTGAAGTCTTATGCATATATGATGGTTCCGTATATTCTGGCTGAGAATCCTAATATAGGCTATAGACGGGCTTTGGAGTTAAGTGAGCAAATGACTTATGGACATAAAATGGATATTTTTGTATTGAAACTCTCGTTTATTGGGTGGTATTTATTGGGTCTCATGTGCTGCTGTATAGGTACTGTTTTTGTAGTTCCTTATGAAAATGCTACTTTGGCAGAGCTGTATTTGGTGCTGAAGTATCAGGCCATTGACAAGGGCATTTGCAGCTATGAAGAGTTTATGGCGATGGATATAATACCGCCGCGTCAAGGGTTTAGTGAGTTTCAATAGAGGATGGCATAAAAATGGTTGAGATATTACTGTTACTTATAAAAGTTATTTTTATAATAGTTATATATCTGTTTATTTTTGGTGTCATAAGACTTATTTATCTTGATATTAAGTCTATGAACATCAGCAAAACCAATACCATGGGTTTTCATCCCTATTTTAAGCTTATTAATCAACGGGACATGCTGGGGTTTAAGGTTGAGGAAAACTACACTTTGGATAGAAGTGTTACTATAGGCCGGCAGGATAAAAATGATATTGTAATAAAGGATCCCTTTATTTCCGAAATTCATGCCCATGTTTCAGTGGAAGGTGATATGGTTTACATAAAGGATCTAAAGAGCAAAAATGGTGTTTTTGTTAATGGATCAAGGGTTGACGGAGATCAGAGAGTATTATTGCAAGACGGCGATATCATTAAGATCGGGCAGGTAAAATTTTTGTTTGTTGCTGCCGGTAAATGAGGTGTTTATTAATGCTGGGGGAAACAACATTCCGCAGACCTTTGCTTTTAATAGCTGTGTTTAATATTATTGGATATTCTTTTCTTTTTTTAAGCGGTGAAGCTTACAACTGGCATATTGCTGCACTGGGAACTTTTGTAACCCTTCTGATTTGCACCGTGTGCCTTTTTATTATCAAGAGGAACGCGGGAGATGAGTATCTTTTCTTAATAGTATCCATGCTTTTAAGTATTGGACTTTTGGTGATATCACGGCTTAACGAAGGGCTGGGCATAAAACAGTTTATTTGGGTTTTAGTTGGTTTAACACTTTTTTTCTCCGTTTATTTTGTATATATACGGGTGAGCAAATGGGAAAGATTTACCTACCTGTATATATTCTTGCCTTTTGCATTCTATCTCATTACCTTGGTCTTGGGGAAAAACATCAATGGTGCGGTAAATTGGATTTCCATCGGCGGGTTTACCTTTCAGCCATCGGAATTGAGCAAAATTCTTTTTATTTTTTTTCTGGCAAGCTATTTTAAACAACCGGATATGTTATTCTTAAAAGATTCCCGATACAGCGAAAAAACCAAAGTAGTTGTCAATCGAGTGCTTTTAATGCTTGTCACATATTTGAATATTGGTTTTCTTGTTATTCAAAGGGAATTGGGAACAGCGGTCCTGATGTTTTTGGTTTTTCTTATCGTCCTATATGTATATGGCAGGGACATGAGAACCTTTTTCTTGAATTCGGCACTGATAATACCGGGACTTCTGGCAAGTTATGCCCTCTTTTATCACATTAGAGTAAGGGTGGAGGTCTGGATTGATCCGTGGTCGGATATCACCGATAAGGGTTATCAGATAACCCAATCTTTATTCGCCATTGCTTCAGGTGGGTTTTTTGGAACGGGAATCGGTATGGGAAGACCCGACATGGTTCCGGCAGTGACAACCGACTTTATTTTCGCTGCAATATGTGAAGAACTTGGGGTTTTTGGAGGAGTTGCGGTAGTTCTTTTGTTTATGCTTCTTATTTATAGAGGGATAAAAATAATACTGGGTGTGAAAAACAGATTTAATAAGATTTTGGGTTTTGGAATTGCTGTAATGTTTGGATTGCAGACCTTTATTATCATAGGGGGAGTGATAAAGCTAATACCCCTTACGGGAATAACCCTTCCTTTTGTGAGCTATGGAGGAAGTTCTCTTACCACCAGCTTTATTGCTCTGGGTATTATGCAAGCTATATCAAATACGGACATGGACGAGGCAGGCGGTGAAATTTATGGCTGAAAACAAAAGAATAATTCGGGTTATGGTTGGTCTATGTTCTCTTTTCTTAGCGTTAGTTGTTTACCTCACATTTATTCAGTTGTTTAAAAGTAAAAGCCTTATTGCCAATACCTATAACAGGCGGCAGGTTAAAATTGAAGAGAACACAGCCCGGGGCAACATATATGACAGAAACGGAGTTCTTCTTGCATACAGTGAAAAAAACGGAGAACAGCAGGAGAGAATATATCCCTTTGGACCATTGTACAGCCATGTGATCGGGTACAACTCAAAAGTGTACGGTAAATCCTTGATTGAAGCGGCTTATAACAGAGAGCTGTTGGGAATAAACGAATACAGTCAGGTATTTGGAATGGCCAGTAGTTCAAATTACCCTGGCAGGAAAGGGGATAATATTTATCTTACCATTGACCATGAACTGCAAGCTCTTGGGGGTGAATTGCTCCAGGGGAGAAAGGGTGCTGTTGTGGCTATGGATCCCAAAACGGGAGAAGTTCTTGCTTTGGTAAGCAGTCCCAGTTTTAACCCTGGGGCCAAAGAATTGGAAAAGAATTGGCAGGTTATGGTTGAATCCCAGGATGCACCTTTTTTGTCCCGGGCTACGCAGGGCCTTTATCCCCCAGGCTCTACTTTTAAAATTCTCATTACTGCCGCAGTGATTGAAAAGGGATTGGAAAATGAAATTTATAATGACAAGGGATCTATAGTTATTGATGAAAGGGAGATCAGGAATTCAGCAGGAAAAGCTTATGGAGAGATAGATTTAAAAAAGGCCCTTGCGGTATCGAGCAATGTGGTATATGCCCAGCTTGGTGTTACCCTTGGCGAGGGAAGCTTAAAGGATATTGCTCAAAGGGCAAAATTCGGTAAAGAGATCGATTTCGACATTCCAGTAAGTGCCAGCCGCTTTCCGCACGACAGCATGAGTAAAACGGATTTGGCTGAATCGGCTATCGGACAGGGAAAGGTTTTGGTAACTCCTTTGCACATGGCGATGATCACATCGGGAATTGCCAACGGAGGTGTAATGATGAAGCCTTTGTTGGTGAAAAAACTGGAAGACCCTGACGGTAAAACCGATAAAGATGCAAAATCAGCAGAGTTTAGTAAAATAATGTCAAAGGATGTTTCTGAAAAAATTAAAGTAATGATGCAGGAGGTAGTGGTTAGCGGTACAGGGCATAACGCGGCAATTCAGGGCATTAATGTAGCCGGTAAAACAGGAACGGCAGAAAACGAGTTGTCGGTGAAGAAAAAGGCGAAGGAGCATTCATGGTTTGTCGGTTTTGCTCCGGTAGAAGACCCTAAAATAGCTGTTGCTGTAATTGTTGAATATGGTGGTTCAGGAAGTGACACTGCAGCAATCATTGCAAGGAATATAATAAAAAAGTACCTGTCTCGGTAAAATTCGAAAACTAAGTCTAAAAGTATATGAATATAAAAGTAGAGCCCATGATGATCTACACTACAGCTGATATAAATCTTTGCATACCTATAAACAATCTTTCGACTGCCCACAAGCATTACAAAACCTATACCAACCTTTGCTCGATTATCAAGGATACCTTAGAAACCTGTTGCAATCATCCATAGACTGCAGCAAACCTCCAGCATATAATACCTTTGCACAGGGTTTACCGAGTCAATCGGTAAGCTAATGCAATAGAATTAATGCCTGCGGAACCCTTGATAGTCTTAGCTCGAGTGCTATACATCCCTTTCAACCGTATTGTAATAACTATTGGGATGATTCACAAAACTGCATGAAAAATCCATTCATTGTTACTACAATACAGCTTTACGGAACATATAGCATTCTTCCCTCCGGCTAATATCAAGCCTTAGTACCAACAATTGGATAGACCTGGTATCAACCTTTGGCCGAACACTATAAAGCCACCTAGTGACCTTATATTGTTCTTGGCTCAACCATCATGAACCCTACGCTAATTATTATGGACCGAATTCAAATTATGATTCGTGGTAAAATTTAGAATTTAAAAAAGCCTTCCCCTAAGAAAGTTTATTATATACATCTCAAAATAATAAATGTAAGTAAGTAGAAGTCATGCAAAAAAAAACATATAATTGCATCAGAGGGTTTTTCCAAAATATAAAAGAGAGACTTTTGATCGATATAATGCCGGGATTCAATCCAATGAGACTTTGGATTGTCTTTTGTGACATGTGTTTCATTATAGTTACGTATTTCGTTGTTTTATGATTCATTCAGAACTCTTTAATTGGGTCGATTGAGAAATCCAATAAGATATTTTGAGGAGAAATATTTATGTTTCAAAGAATACGGACAAGACTCTATAAATTTGAAATTATCAGAAAAACCAGAGTTAATGTGCGTTTAATATTGGCTTTTATATTACTTTCAATCATTCCGATTACATTACTTGGGGTGTATGCTTATTATCTGTCGAAAAATGCTATTGAATCTAAAATTTACAGCTACACTGAGCAGTTTACGGACCAGATTAAAAAGAGTATTGACGGACAGTTGGCGAAATATGAGCGAGATACTTTTGATATTTCCACCAATAAAGAGATTCAACAGCAATTGAGGATAGCATCGGGCTCGGAAAATGATTTTGATAAATTCAAGGCGATAAAGGCTTTGGAAGATTTGCTGATGACAAAATTTACACTTACTAAAGAAATTTCTTTTGCACGATTTATGATTGACAATGGTGAAACTATAGATTACCAATTGACAGGTGTTTTGCAAAAAGAAGGTGTTAATGACGCGTTGGTCCGGTTAGCCGATGAAGGAGACGGAGCACCTCTTTGGACAACTGTGAAAGATGATGAAAACTTTTATTTGGTTTGTGTAAAAGTGATAAATGATTTACAATCGGCAAAAAGGCTGGGATACTTGTTTATCGGGCTGAAAAACGAAGCATTGGTTAATGTCTATAAAGATGTTGACATAGGAGGAGGTTCGGAGATTTTTGTTATTGATAAAGACGGAACGATTATTTCATCTGAAAATGAGAAAGAACTCGGAAATATGTACGGTGACGAAGAACTTGCGAATGAAATCGGTGCAAAGATAAGTGAGGATACAAATGTATTTGAGTTTAATGATTACTTGGTGTCGTATAAAGAAATTGAAGGAAAAAATTGGGTTGTGGTCGGTAAAATTCCTATATCATATACCAGACATGAGCCTGAGAGGATCAGAGATTCACTGCTCGGATTTATCGCAGTATGCTTGATACTTTCCTTATTAACATCGATTATTATATCGATGAGTATTTCCGTACCTCTCGAAAGAATGGCCAAACTTATGAATGAGACTAAAAACGGTATTTTTACATCCGATATTGAGGACTATGGAAAGGATGAAATTTCGGACGTTATAAAAGACTTTAAGAACATGATATCGAATATAAGTGTTCTTATATCCAAGGTTAAGTTATCATCCAATGATGTTTTGAACCATTTGTCCGTATTGGACACTTCAATTGAAAAATCCAATGCTGCTTCAAAGCAAATAAACGGTATTACCCGACAAATAGCTGCCGATGCATCGGAACAGGCTTCTGAAATAAACAACTGTGCAATAAGTATCAGGATCCTTTCAGAAGGCATTAACAAGGTTGAGGATAACATGCAGGACATGACGAAGGTAATAGATAACACCAAAAAACTCAGCCAGGATGCCCTGGAAATCGTCGAAACATTAAATGATAAAGCTACAAAGACAAGTATGGCATCAAACAGAGTAATAGAGGATATCAATAAACTTAGTGAGGATATAAAAAGAATAAAAGCTATAATTACAACCATTGCGGGAATTGCAGAGCAGACTAATCTCCTTTCTTTAAATGCTGCTATAGAATCTGCAAAGGCAGGAGAGGCAGGGAAGGGTTTCGGAGTGGTTGCAAGCGAAGTTAAAGCACTTGCCGAGCAGTCAAAAGAAGCTTCCAGCAAGATTAGTAAAATTATAAACGATATTTTGTTGAAAACGGAAGAGACGGTAAATGTAGCTTACAGCGCACACAGCAATGTAAATGATCAAATGTCGGTGGTTAACCAAACCAATGAATCGTTTAATTCCATATTTAATGCAATGGAAAGTATAGTAGGTTGTATAGATGATATGTCGGAGTCGATTAAAGAAGTGCTTGATTCAAAAGAAAAGGTTTCGGCATCCATAGAGAATATAGCTACAATTTCAGAGCAGACAGCATCAATTACACAAGAGGTATCTGCAACAACTCAAGAACAATACTCATATATGGAATCATTGGCTGCGGCTTCTAAAAAAATAAATTTGATGGCAGAACAATTAGCGGATGCAGTATCAAAATTCAGAATAAGGAACGAGGAGGATACAATATGAAAAAAGTCTTTTATAAAATAGTTTGTATGGTGATTACACTGGTTTTATTTCTTAATTTGTCCGCATGCACAAACAGTGGAAAAGCCAAAGATGTTGATGATAAACAAAATCCTCAAACAAAGATCGAAGGCAATAATCAGAATAAAATAAAGCTCAGCCTTTGGCATATGTGGGTTTCCGACAGTGATGGAAATAAAAAGCCTTTCCAAACGGTATTGAAACATGTTGAAGAAAAGTTTCCAAATGTCGAGCTTGTGGTGGAGGGTATTGATAACGAGTCTTACAAGAAAAAACTAAAAAATGCTATGGCAACGAATCAGATTCCTGACATTTTCTTTACTTGGTCCGCCGGTTTTTCGAAACCGTTTGTTGAGAATGGAAAAGTGTTGGCTCTTGATGAATACATTGGAGATATTAAGGACAAGCTATTGCCAGGAATAACAGACAGTATGACATATGGCGGCAAGGTATACGGATTGCCGTACCAGATGCAGGTTGCTGCTCTATACTGTAATAAGGAACTTTTTGATCAGAACGGAGTTAAAATACCGGAAAACTATGAAGAGCTGCTAACGGCGGTAAAAGCATTTTCCGAAAAAGGAATTACTCCTATGGTAAACGGAGCTAAAGAATTGTGGCCTGCAATGTTTTATTATGATATCTTGGCTCTTCGAACAGCGGGGCCACAATTGTGTAATGATGCATTGAACAAAAAAGCATCCTTTGATTCTCCTGAATTTATTGATGCGGCAAGAAGACTGGTAGAATTAACAAAAGCCGGTGCTTTCGGTGAAAATCCCCTTGGATTGTCCTACGACAACGGTAACATAATGTTCGCAGAAGGAAAAGCTGCGATGCTGTTTAACGGAAACTGGGTGGCCGGTATAGTTGAAGGTGATACCTCAAAAGTCAAGGGTAAGATTATTGCGGTTAAATTCCCGTTGATCAACGATGGAAAAGGAAGTTTGACGGAGTATTTGGGAGGTGCCGGTGACGGATTTATGGTTAGTGCCGACACACCTAATAAGGAACTGGCTGTTGAGGTGGCAAAGTTTATAGCAGAAGATATGGCAAGAGAGTCTTATCTTGCAAACGCAGGTATGCCGGGGTGGATTGTGCAGGTGGACGATTCGAAAGTATCACCGATGGTTAAGCAAATGGTGAACATGACACAGGATTCAACGGCGTGGATTCTTTGGTGGGATGTATTCCTGGAAGGTGAAGATGCTGAAATACATAAGAATCTTGTGGTTGAATTGATAGCCGGACAAATATCACCGGAGGATTTTGCAAAGGAAATGCAAAAACTCAACGAATGACACAAAATGATGACACGGGGGGACGGTTTGGTGTGATCTTAAACCGTCCCCCTATGCGTGTGTATTTCATGGTGTGATGGTTTGAGACTTTTTCTTTTTTATGATCTGGACAACGGCTATAATAATAATTGCAGCAATAACCGAAAATATTGCCAAAAAGAGACAAACTCTTTTAATATTATACCAGGTTAAGGCTCGTAGAAGATTACTTTTTACAAGTCCATTATCCGGACTGAGCGCCAGACTTTTGGAATATGCCTGCAAAGCTTGTTTAAGCTTGCCCTTCTTTTCAAGAGCAAAACCCATATTATTATAAAGCAAATAATCCTCTATATTCGATTCGATAGCAGTGTTGCAACACTCAATAGCCTCATCATATTTTGAAAGCTTTATAAGAGCAGAGCTTTTATTTACATATCCTTTACAATCCTGAGGGTTCAACTCTATTGCTTTGTTGCTGTATTCAAGAGATTCTTCGAATTTCTGAAGTCCTGTTAAAGCATATGCCTTATTTACATACACAGAGTACAAAATATTTGGATCGTTTATTTCATATTCCATGGCTTTATCAATATTTTCCAATGCCTCTTCATAATTTCCCTTTTCATTTAAAGAAGCTCCGATATTTGTATAACACTGAACGCAAATTCTGATGTCTTCGGGATTCAACTCGATGGCTTTACTGCATGCAGCTATTGCCTCATCGTATTTTTTTAGCATATACAACGAATGACCTTTAGCACTATAGGCATAGCCAAGTGTTGGATCCAGGCCAATAGCCCTATTGCTGAAAACAAGGGCTTCTTCATATCTACCGAGAATATCTAATGCACTGCCTTTATTAGCATATGCAAGGGAATTCTCGGGACACAACTCTATAGCTTTTTCTGTAGCAGCAAGGGCCTCTTCAGCTTTATTGAGAGATGCCAACGCGCCTGCCTTATTGGCAAGTAAGCTGGATTCTATATATGGGCTTTTTAAAACATCCATTTCCAATGCTTTATTGCAGCACTCAACAGCCTCTTCATATCGTTCTGCATATACCAAATAAGAAGATTTGTTTATATATGCGTCAAGAGAAGAAGGATTTATCTCAATAACCTTATCGCACATATCAATGGCTTTTTCATAGTTTCTTTGTAAACTGTAAGCAAAACTCATGGACAAATAAGCATCGGTATTGGCATTGTAAAGATCTATTGCTTTATTGCACGCATTGAAAGCATCTTCATATCTTCTAAGCCAGGCCAGGGCGGCACCTTTATTGGAATATGCATAGGAAAGAACGGTATTTTCAAAGGGATTTAAGGAAATCACTTTGTCCGATGTATCCAAAACCTCTTCGTAACGCTTCAGAATATTTAGAGCGCATCCTTTTAATATATATGTATATGAGTCATTCGGATAAAATTCCAGACATTTATCTGAGGTTTCAAGTGCTTCTTCCGCTTTATTGGTTTGCAGAAGACATACGATTTTATTTATATAAGGTTCTTTAAATTTAGGGGCCAATTCTATCGAACTGTCAAAAGATACTATGGCTTCATCATATTTTCCAAGCTGCAATAAAGCAACTCCTTTATTATAGTGATACTCGGGAATTTCGGAATTCAATTCAATGGCCTTATTATAGCTTTGTATTGCTTCTTCCGTTTTGCCGGAATTCAGAAGAGAATTTCCTTCATTAAAATAGTCAACATCTTTAATAGCCATTCAAGGGCACAAGAGAACAGGGGAACGTTTCTTCTGTGCAGAACACTTCAGCACAGAAGAACTGTCCCCCTGTGTCATTTCCATAAAAGCCATTCCTCTATTATTTATTTTATAAAATCTTTTTAAATTCCCAACTTAAAAAGACCAGTACTTTCGTAAAAGTAAAACAAGGGGCAGTTATAAAACTTTTTATATATAATATAAAAACTCATTAAATATCATGGCACTTTGCGTTTCAGGTAAAAGGATTGAATATCGTTTGGAATTTCTATATCAGTGTCCCTGTGAAATCATAAGTGAATAAATATAATGACTATAAATAATTATTTTTAAGGGAGGAGATTGTATGGGAAAAAAAGCAATTCTATGTATGCTCCTGGCAATGTCATTAATTATAATGGGCATTCCTAGTTTGCAGTATCCGGCAAAGGCTGCTTACATAGAATTAAAAGGGACGGATATTTACAACGGACTAAGAGGTCAAAGCTTTAATGAAGGCTGGAAGTTTAATAAAGGGGATGCCAGCAATGGTCAAAGCATCAATTATGATGACAGTAAGTGGTCGGATGTTACTTTGCCTCACGATTGGAGTATTTTCAATTCCTTTAATCAATGGTCCCCGGCAGGTGATGGAGGGGGATACTTAGACGGTGGAATCGGATGGTACAGAAAAACCTTTACCGTACCCTCGGATTATTCCGGTAAGAAGGTTTTCATTGTATTTGACGGGGCTTATATGAACAGTCAGGTATGGATAAACGGTACACTTCTTGGAACTCGTCCGTATGGGTATAGTTCCTTTCAATATGATTTGACCCCATACCTCAATATAGGCGGCAAGAACGTAATTGCAGTTAAACTCAATAACAACCAGCCCACCAGCCGCTGGTATTCCGGAAGCGGCATATACCGTAACGTATGGCTGACCGTACTGGACCCTGTACATGTGGATTATTGCGGTATGTTCATAACGACTCCAAAAGTAAGCAATGATTCTGCAATAGCCAATGTCAGTACAAAGGTGTTGAATCAAAGCAATTCAGCCAAAACGGTTTCCCTGAAGACAACAATTATGGATGCAGGCGGCAAGCAGGTTGCATCCGATACATCATCATCTATCAATATAACGGCCGGTGGTGGATATACATTTAGCCAGAATCTCACGGTATCCAACCCCAATTTATGGTCTCCCGATTCTCCTTATCTTTATACTGTTCAAACCCAGGTGGTTGTGGATGGAAATGTGGTGGATACATATAAGTCGACTATGGGCTTTCGTTATCTTAACTTCAGCAGCACCACCGGTTTTTCTTTAAACGGTGTTAGAACAAAAATAAAAGGTGTATGCCTTCATCATGACTTGGGTGCTTTAGGAGCAGCAGTTAATTACCGTGCTATTGAAAGACAGCTTGAGATTATGAAAGAAATGGGTTGCAATGCTATCCGTACCTCGCATAATCCTCCCGATCCCCAAGTACTGGAGATATGTGACAGACTGGGATTAATGGTTATGGATGAAGCCTTTGATTGCTGGGAAACCGGAAAAACAGCCAATGACTATCATAAGTATTTCAAAGACTGGGCACAAAGGGATCTTCAGGATATGGTTAAAAGAGACCGCAATCATCCTTCGGTTATTATGTGGAGTATAGGCAACGAGATCCCGTCGGCTTCAGTTGAAACTGCTACGAAGCTGAAAAACTGGGTGAGGGAAATTGACACTACTCGTCCGGTTACATGGGGTTGTTTTGCTATAAATATGAACGAAGATGTTTATAAAAGGATTGCCAGTGTTCTTGATTTAGTTGGATATAATTATTTTCCTTTTATGTATGATGGAGGACATAAGGAACACCCCGAATGGATAATGTTTGGTAGTGAAACAAGCTCAGCGGTAAGAAGTCGTGGTGTTTATAAGACTCCTACCAATCAAAATATATTGACCGGCAATGACAACCAGTGCTCTTCTTATGACAACAGTGTAGTTGCCTGGGGTAACAGTGCAGAATCGTCATATTTTGAAATCAACAAGAGGGATTACATGTTAGGGGAATTTGTCTGGACCGGATTTGACTATATCGGTGAACCCACACCTTATAAGTGGCCGTCTAAAAGCTCGTATTTCGGAATAGTTGATACATGTGGTTTCCCCAAGGATATTTATTATTTTTATCAGAGTAAATGGAGCAGCAAGCCGATGGTGCATATCCTGCCCCATTGGAACTGGTCGAACGGTGCTACCGTGGAAGTTTGGGCTTACAGCAACTGCGATACTGTGGAGCTTTTCTTAAACGGTCAATCCCTTGGAGTAAAGAGTATGGGAAATAACGGGCATGTTTCGTGGAATGTTCGTTGGGCTCCGGGAACGCTCAGAGCCAAAGCTGTAAAGGGCGGAACAGTAGTTTATGATGAGGTTGTTACTGCCGGAAATCCTGCAAAGATCCAGTTAAAGCCGGATAGGACAACTATTACGGCTGACGGAAAAGACCTCGTATTTATAGAAACCGATATTGTAGACAGTAACGGTGTTTTTGTTCCGACGGCAAACAATACTGTTAATTTCTCAGTATCGGGGCCGGGAGTGATTGTAGGAGTCGACAACGGAAATGCTGCGAGCTTGGAACCTTACAAGGCAAACAGCAGGCAAGCTTTTAACGGAAAGTGCCTTGTGATCGTCCAAGCAACCAAACACAGTGGGACTATTACAGTTACGGCCAACTCCAACGGATTGGCATCCAGCAGTGTGACTATTCAGGCAACCGGAGGTGAACCTGAACCTACTCCTGTTCCGAAGTCGGCTTTTGATCAGATTGAAGCGGAAAGCTATTATGCTCAATCGGGAATCCAGACCGAAGATTGCAGCGAAGGCGGGAAAGATGTAGGGTATATTGAGAACGGGGATTATGTCGTTTATAGGGCAATTGATTTCGGTGCTGGAGCAGTGAGCTTTAAGGCACGGGTAGCCAGCGCCACAAGCGGAGGTAATATCGAACTTAGGCTGGACAGCATTGATGGTCCAGTTGTGGGGACTTGTCAGGTTACCGGAACCGGCGGTTGGCAGGAGTGGGATTTTGCAACATGCGAGGTAACAGGTTTGTACGGAATACATGACCTTTATTTGAAATTTACTGGTGGAGAGGGTTATTTATTTAATGTAAACTGGTTCACATTTGAAGAAGGAACCGATGTAGGGCGTTTGGGCGATATAGACAGTGACGGAAATATTGACTCATTGGACCTTCAGTTGTTGAAATTGCATGTACTTAAAAAAAGATTGCTTACAGGAACAGAACTTATAAATGCAGATGTAAACAGAGATAAAAGTGTGGACTCTATCGATGTTTCATTATTAAAAAGATATATATTAAGGAAAATATCTTCTTTTGATGAATACAGCCAATCATAAGTGGAGGTATTGAAAAATGAGAAAGATTTTTTTGATGCTGTTGTCAAGCGTTTTGATTATAAGCCTTTATAGTTCATCATGCTTTGCGGACAACCCGATAGTACAAACAATCTATACTGCCGATCCTGCTCCGATGGTGTATGACGGGAGATGCTACGTGTATACCACCCATGACGAGGATGTTCTTATTGATAACTTCTTTACCATGAATGACTGGAGGTGCTACTCTACAACAGACATGGCAAACTGGACCGATCATGGCTGTGTGCTGTCATACACTGACTTCAGTTGGTCAAGCGGTAAAGCATGGGCTGGACAATGTATAGAAAGAAACGGTAAGTTCTATTTTTACGTTCCTCTGGCAAAGAAAAACGGAGGAGAGGCGATTGGAGTTGCAGTAGCGGACAGTCCGACGGGTCCGTTTAAAGATGCCTTGGGAAAGCCGTTGATAGACCGGGGAGGCTGGGGAGAGATAGACCCTACCGTGTTTATTGATGATGACGGACAGGCTTATCTATACTGGGGAAACCCCGATCTTTATTACGTGAAGCTAAATCCGGACATGATTTCATACTCGGGCGGCATTGTTAAAGTACCTCTTACTACATCAGGCTTTGGGACCCGAAGTAAGAACGACAGACCGACTACCTATGAAGAAGGTCCATGGTTTTACAAGCGTAACAATTTATATTATATGGTGTTTGCAGCAGGTCCGATACCCGAACATATCGGCTATTCAACGAGCACAAGTCCTACCGGACCTTGGACCTATCGCGGTGTTATAATGCCTACTCAGGGAAGCAGTTTCACTAATCATCCCGGAGTAATTGATTATAAAGGGAATTCATACTTCTTTTACCACAATGGTGCTTTGCCGGGAGGAGGAGGTTATCACCGTTCCGTTTGCGTGGAGCAGTTCCAATATAATCCCGACGGAACAATTCCCAAAATTAATATGACTAAAGAAGGGCCTGCGCAGATAGGTACTTTAAATCCGTATGTTAGAAACGAAGCTGAAACCATTTGCTGGAGTTCAGGAATTGAGACGGAAAAATGCAGTGAAGGCGGAATGAATGTAGGCTTTATTGAAAATGGGGATTACATAAAAGTTAAAGGTGTGAATTTCGGTTCCGGTGCAGTATCCTTTGAGGCGCGGGTAGCATCCGCAAGCAACGGAGGAAATATTGAAATTCGTCTTGACAGTCCTACAGGGAAATTGGTGGGAACGTGTGCCGTTACAGGAACCGGCGGATGGCAGACTTGGACAACAAAATCTTGTTCGGTCTCCGGTGCAGAAGGAATACACGATTTATACTTCGTTTTCAAAGGCGGCAGCGGTTATCTGTTTAATATTGACTGGTGGAAGTTTGCTCAAGCCGATTCAAACCCGACACCGACACCAACACCCGCACATACTGCCACACCGACATATAATGGTAAGCTGGGCGATTTAAATGATGATGAAAGTATTGATTCTTTGGACCTTCAACTGTTAAAAAGGCATGTGCTCCGCAAAATCCAGCTTACAGGACCAAATCTTTTAAATGCGGATGTAAACAGAGACGGAAATGTAGACTCTATGGATGTTAGTATATTGAAAAGATATATTTTGCGTAAAATATCCGAATTTCCTGAAGGCTAAAAAATAATAAGTCTGGGGTGGATTTATGATAAATAGAACTATAATAAATAGAATTATAATTAACAGATATATGATTGTGGCGATAGCTTTAATGTTTATGATGACTGTTTTTTCGTCAGGCTCATTATCCGTAAATACGGTAAACGCAGCAGAAACAGTGACCTATTATGTATCACCCAATGGAAGCGACAGCAATCCGGGTACAATAGATGCACCCTTTAAGACAATTACCAAAGCCCGGGACGTGGTGAGAACCGTCAACGGTAACATGAAAGGGGATATTTATGTATATTTGAGGGGCGGAACTTATAATATAACCGAAACAATCACGTTCGGTCCTCAAGATTCAGGTACGAACGGATATCGTATTTATTATATGGCGTACCCCGGCGAAACACCTGTATTAAGCGGTGCAACAAAGGTTACAGGTTGGACGCGGCATACCGGCAATATATACAAAGCGAATCTGAATCGTTCGACTAAATTACGAAACCTGTATGTAAATGATAAAAGAGCTTCAATGACCAGCAAGACGGTAACTGCCCGAGGAGGACACGGAACTTATTCCGTTACTGCGGGACAGGCTCCTTGGGCTTGGACCAGTGGCAGCAAGAGTGACGGGGTTCGGTATAATTTATCAGATGTACCGGAAATTACTCGTAACAAGGACGATCTTGAGATAGTAAACGGTACTACATGGAATGAGAATATTGTTTGTACCCGGGATGTAATTACGGCCAACGGTTACAGAGTGCTTCTTTTGCAGCAGCCTTACGGGTCAATAGCACAGACCCCCGGGTGGGGTGCGGCTTTTAGTACTTCCGGCACCCATACAATTTTTAATGCTTTTGAATTCTTAAATTCTCCGGGCCAATTCTATTTTGATAAAACCGAAAAAATCCTTTATTACTATATCCGACCCGGAGAAAATATGGATACTGCCGAAGTTTGGGCCCCGGTGGTTGAAAAACTCATTGAGATTGCCGGAACATCAACTTCAGACAGGGTTAAAAACATAACTTTCCAGGGCATTACCTTTGCATATACCGATTATAACCTTGTTGAGGTCGGAGGTTCCAGAGGCAAATCGACATGCCAGGCAGCGCAAGGCTTTATAGCTTTTTATAACGATAATTGGCACAACACCAAATATGATCTTGTTGATACATTACCGGGAATGATCAATGTAAGGAACAGCGATTCCATTGACTTTATTGAAAATGTGATTAAACACAGCGGTGCCGACGGAATTTCAATGGTAAACGATGTTATAAACTCCAAGGTCATCGGCAACTATATTACCGATATCACATCAAGCGGTATAACGGTAGGTCATCCGCAGCATGTTTATATTGGAGACGGCGGAAACCGTGCAAAATATCCTCGTGGAATTGAAGGTGTTTGTAAGAACAATACCATTTCAAACAATGTCTTATACGACATAAGTATGGTTCCGGGATTCGGCGGATGTGCCGGTATTACAGCATACTTTGTGGAAGGTCTGGAAATAACCCATAACTATGTTCAAAGGACAGCCTACAACGGTATACATTTGGGCTGGGGATGGTGCAATTTTAAAGACTCCACAACGTGCAAGAACAACACAATAAGTTATAACAGGATTATTGATACCTTGTCCAGGCTTCATGACAGCGGAGCAATATATACCATAGGTCAGATGCCGGGCACAAATATCAACGAGAATTATGTAAAGGGTATTCCACCGGCAACATATGGGCCAACTTATGGCTTGCATAACGACGAAGGTACTGCATATATAATTGAAAACGACAACGTGTTGGATATCGACCCGGGAGTAAAATATACCATTAACTGCGAAGATTTTGGAGAAAAACACGATTTGACAATCCTGAGGACCTATGCAACGGTAAACAAGATGGGGAAAAACCCTCCAAACAGCAGAATTGATCCTCCCGTGGCGGTTCCGGATAATGTATGGCCTTTAAAGCAGTATAATGTGTGCCTGAATTCAGGAATTCAGGAGGAATATAGAAGAATCCTGCCCGAGAGCTTGCTTTCAACACAGGATTATGTATTCCCTGCTAGCTGTGCTGCAGAAGCTGCGTCAATCATAAATATTAGGAGCAGCGGAGACTCTTCAAACACGGTATGGTTTGCACCGGCCGGGACAACTAACTTTGTCGAAGGAGCTACCATGACCAAGGCGGCAGGAAATGCAACATCTATTATTGCTCCGTACGTTGCCGGAACATACAAGCTGTACATACTTAATTCGCAAGGGGTAAAAATCGGAGAATCGAAAGCAATATTGAGAGTAAGCGGTTCTGCCAATCCTCCGTCCAACGAACCGCGGTCGGCATATACGCGTATTGAGGCTGAAAGCTACAGCGCACAATCGGGGGTTCAGACTGAAGAATGCAGTGAAGGCGGAAGAGATGTAGGATATATTGAGAACGGAGATTGTGTTGTTTATAAGAATATAGATTTTGGCTCAGGTGCGGCAAGTTTTCAGGCAAGAGTAGCCAGCGCCACTGGAGGAGGTAATATAGAGATAAGGATTGACGGTATTAACGGTCCTTTAGTAGGAACTTGTGCGGTTAAAGGAACCGGAGGCTGGCAGGAGTGGGTCGATACCACATGCGAGGTTAGCGGCCTAAAGGGAGTCCATGACCTTTACTTGAAATTCACCGGTGGAGACGGTTACCTGCTTAATCTGAATTGGTTTACCTTCGTTGAAGGAAAAAATGATGAGCATTTGGGGGATATAAATGATGATGGAAGCATAGATTCATTAGACCTTCAACTGTTAAAAAGACACGTGCTCCGTAAAATCCAGCTTTCAGGGCCAAGTCTTATAAATGCGGATGTGAACAAAGACGGAAGTATAGACTCTATGGACGTTACTTTATTAAAAAGATATATACTTAGAAAAATAGATACTTTTTAAGAATAACCAGAACTTAAAAATACAGATATAGATTTATATAGGGAGGTATTTAATTGTGAAAGCAAACATCAAGATCAGAGGCACTGCATTAGTATCGATTGCTGTGATGATTATGAGCATTCTGGGGCTTTTTTCAAACCGGGTGTATGCAGATGCTCAGCGAGGGAGACCACGGCTAAATGCGGCCAGAACTACATTTGTAGGTGACAATGGGCAGCTTTTGAGGGGACCGTACACTTCTACGGAATGGACGTCGGCAGCACCTTATGACCAGATAAAGAGAATTAAAGAACTGGGATTCAACGCCGTACACCTTTACGCAGAGTGTTTTGACCCCAAATATCCTGCTGCGGGAAGTAAAGCTCCGGGATATGCGGTGAATGAAATTGATAAAATAGTGCAAAGTACCAAGGAACTTGGACTTTACCTGGTAATAACCATAGGTAACGGTGCCAATAACGGAAATCATAACGCAAGATGGGCGAAAGACTTCTGGAACTTCTATGCACCCCGTTATGCTAAAGAGACGCATGTAATGTATGAAATACACAACGAGCCTGTCGCATGGGGACCGCCCTATTCTTCATCAACAGCTAATCCGCCCGGTGCAGTTGATATGGAAATCGAAGTATATAGAACCATCCGCGCTCATGCACCCGACACACCGGTATTGCTATTTACCTATGCGGTGTTCGGAGGAAAGGGAGGAGCCACCGAAGCCTTGAAGGACATACGTGCTTTCAATAGAGCGGTCTTCGGAAATGAGAATGCAGTGTGGACCAATGAGGCTGTAGGTTTTCACGGATATGCGGGTTGGCAGGATACCACCGTAGCTGTGGAAGAGTTATTAAAAGCCGGATATCCCTGTATGATGACTGAATATGCCGGAGGTGCCTGGGGAAGCGGGATGGGTGGATTTGATATCGAACTCACTTACGAGTTGGAACGTTTGGGTGTATCATGGCTTACATTCCAATATATACCACCTACCGGTGTGTCCGATGACGTTACAAAGCCGGAGTATTTTTCGGCATTGGTTGAAAATTCCGGCCTTTCATGGACTCCTGATTACGGGAACTGGCCGGTAGCCCGAGGTGTGTACGGAAACGGCGGATTGGCCAGGGAAACCACAACATTTGTTAATAACTTCCTGACGGGTACAACACGTATCGAAGCAGAAGATTTCGATTTGGGCGGAAACGGTATCTCCTATTATGATACAGATTCTGAGAATGTCGGCGGGCAATACCGCCCGAATGAAGGGGTGGATATTGAGAAGACCTCCGACACAGGCGGTGGGTACAATGTGGGCTGGATTTCTAACGGAGAATGGCTCGAATATACCATACGGGTTAAGCATCCCGGCTATTACAATCTCTCACTGCGTATAGCAGGAGTAAGCGACGGCAGCGTTCAAGTGAGCTTCGGTAACCAAGATAAAACCGGGACATGGAATCTGCCATCCACTGGAAATTTCCAGACTTGGACCACAGCTACAAAGCAGGTGTTTTTGGGAGCCGGACTGCAAAAATTGCGCATCAATGTTTTGTCCGGTGGATTTAACCTGAATTGGATTGAGCTTTCACCAATATCCACGGGAACAATACCCGATGGAACTTATAAATTATTAAACCGTTCCAATGCCAAGACATTACAGGAAGTAACAAGCAACAACAATATTGTAACCGCTGACTACAAGGGGATAACGGAACAACACTGGAAAATTCAGCACATCGGCGGCGGTCAATACAGAATCTCATCGGCAGCGAGAGGCTGGAACTGGAACTGGTGGATGGGATTTGGAACTGTCGGATGGTGGGGAACAGGTAACAGTACTTGTTTTATCATCAGTCCGACCGGTGACGGTTACTACAGGATTGTGCTTGTCGGTGACGGTACGAACCTGCAATTATCCAGCAGTGATGCAAGCAAAATAGAGGGAAAGGCTTTACATAATGGCGCTAATCAACAGTGGGCCATACTTGCGCCTTCTGCTCCCGTGTTCCCGACGGGACTAAATGCCGTCCTGGATTCCTCCGGCAAGGAGGCCAAGTTGACATGGAATGCCACCCCGGGCGCAAACTCCTATAATGTTAAGCGTTCTACCACTAGCGGCGGTCCATACACAACCATTGCCACCAATATTACATCGACAAGCTATACCGATAGCACTGTGACGGCAGGTAAAAAATACTATTATACGGTCAGTGCGGTAAACAACGGCACGGAAACCTTAAATAGTGCAGAAGTAATGCTACAATACCCAAAACTTTCAGGTACTGTTATCGGTACAAGCGGTTCGTGGAATAACTCCGGGAACACAATTCACAAGGCTTTCGATGGTGACCTGAATACATTCTTTGACGGTCCGAGAGCAAACGATTGCTGGTTGGGTTTGGATTTTGGCGAAGGAGTAAGGAATGTGATTACACAAATCAAGTACTGCCCGCGAAGCAACTTTGAACAGCGTATGATAGGCGGAATTTTCCAGGGGGCAAACAAAGAAGATTTCAGCGATGCTGTGACGCTGTTTACCATTACCACTCTACCCGGTTCAGGAACATTGACAACGGTAGGTGTGGACAACACGTCCGGTTTCCGTTATGTCCGTTATTTATCGCCGGAAGGCAGTAACGGTAATGTGGCAGAAGTGCAGTTTTTCGGTACACCGGCCGGTGAAGAAGACGATAAAGGACAATTAGGAGATATAGACGGTGACGGAAGTATAGACTCGTTAGACCTTCAGCTTCTAAAAAGACACGTGCTTCGTAAAAGGCTGCTTACAGGAACAAGCCTTTTAAATGCGGATGTGAACAAAGACGGAAGAATAGATTCCATGGACGTTACTTTACTTAAAAGATATATACTTCGCACTATAGATTCATTTGAACCGTATTTTTGAACATAAAAAAGTATTGTGCCACGAATAAATAACTATGAATTGGAAAAAGAGAAGTTAATTATCAATGGGACTTAATCCCATTTGAATAAACTTTAATAAATTAAGGAGGGGAAAGCATGTCAAGAAAGTTATTTAGTGTTTTGCTAATCTGTATGGTGCTTATAGCATCCATTAGCACTACCGTAAACATTTCATCGGCAGCTTCGCTGCCAAGTATGCCGCCGTCGGGGTATGACCAGGTAAGGGGTGGCATCCAGAGAGGGCAGGTTGTTAATATTTCTTATTATTCCACAGCAACAAACGGTACACGGCCCGCAAAAGTTTATTTGCCGCCGGGATACTCGACCAGTAAAAGGTATAGCGTTTTGTACCTATTGCATGGAATAGGGGGAAGCGAAGGCGATTGGTTTGCCGATTGGGGAGGCAGAGCCAGCATAATTGCCGATAATCTGATTGCAGAGGGAAAAATCAAGCCTTTGATAATAGTTACACCCAATACTAACGCAGCAGGACCTGGGATAGGTGATGGTTACGAAAACTTTACAAAGGATTTAATTAATTGCCTTATTCCCTATATAGAATCACGCTATTCCGTTTATACTGACCGTGAACATCGGGCAATTGCCGGTCTTTCAATGGGAGGAGGTCAATCCTTTAATATTGGTTTGACCAACCTGGATAAATTTGCCTATATTGGTCCTATTTCTTCAGCTCCGAACACCTATCCCAATAACAGGCTGTTCCCCGATGGAGGAGCTGCTGCAAGGCAGAAGCTGAAATTGCTCTTCATTGCATGCGGAACCAATGATTCTCTGATAGGATTCGGACAGAGGGTACACGAATATTGCTCTGCCAATAATATTAACCATATCTATTGGCTTATACCAGGGGGAGGACATGATTTTGGCGTTTGGAAACCGGGCTTGTGGAATTTCCTCCAATTAGCAGAACAGGCTGGGTTTACAGATTATAATGCGACACCGCCACCGCCACCAACTCCAAGATCAGCTTTTGAACGTATCGAAGCGGAAGACTTCAATAACATGATGGGAATACAAAATGAAAGCTGTGAAGAAGGCGGAGTAAATATTGGATATATCGAAAATGGAGATTATGTTGTTTATTCCAGAATAGATTTCGGTGACGGAGCAAATGAATTTCAGGCAAGGGTAGCGAGCGGCTCCAGTGGAGGTAAAATCGAGCTGAGACTTGACGGTATAGACGGTACCTTGATAGGAACCTGTACAGTTCCGGGAACCGGCGGTTGGCAGAATTGGGTTGATGTGAAATGCGACGTCAGCGGGGTAAGCGGAATTCATGATCTTTATTTGAAATTTACCGGTGGCAGCGGTTATCTGCTTAATATAAACTGGTGGAAGTTCGGTAAGACAGCTGTAATTCCTACTCCGACACCTACTCCAATTTCTAATGTGCGTTTGGGGGATGTAAATGAGGACGGAGACATAGATTCTTTAGACCTTCAGTATTTAAAAAGGTATGTGCTCCGTAAAATCGAGCTTACAGAAACCGGCAGAAAAAATGCGGATGTAAACAGAGACGGCAGCATAGACTCTTTAGACGTCAATGTCCTTAAAAGATATATACTGCGCGTTATAGATTTCTTCCCGGAACAATAATAAGATGTTTTGGATGGGGGTTTTAAAATGTTATATGTAAAAAAACAAAAGGGCAAATTTGGGCTTAAAAAAGCCCTTGCCATTCTAATAGTATTATGTATGTTGCTTTTACAAAGCATTTTTGCCTATGGCTGGCAATCTGACAACGGAGATGGAACCTTCAACAATCCGCCGTTGTATGCTGATTATCCGGATCCAAGTATAATCAGAGTGGGCAATTATTTTTACATGGCTAGCTCTACCTTTGTAGGCGTACCGGGCCTGGTAATTTTAAAATCCGAAGACTTGGTTAACTGGGAAATTGCCGGTCATTGCATATCCTCGTTTACCGGTGACAATAAGTACAACATGGTGGGGGGCACAAAGTACGGTAATGGTTGCTTTGCTCCTTCCATAGCCTATAAAAACGGAACTTTTTATGTGGCGGTTACTCCCAACGGTGAAAGAACCCGTATTTATTACGCCAAGGATGTAGCCGGACCTTGGAATTACAATACTTTAGGGGGTGGTTACTTTGATCCTTGCCTGTTTATTGATGATGATGGCTCAGCATACTTGGCGTATGGCGGAGCTTGGGAAAACCAGATAAGAATGGTGCAACTGAATTCCGATTTGAGTGCTACGGTGGGATCACCACGGGTAATTCTTTCTTACAAAAATGTTGAAGGAACACATCTTGTAAAAGCCAATGGAAGATATTATTTGTTTAATGCGGTACCGGCACAAAGATTGGTGTGTTCAAGGGCAAATAACGTATGGGGACCTTATGGTGAAACTATAACCCTGTGTACTGCCGGAAAAGGAGGACATCAGGGAGGTATTGTCGATTTACCCGATGGCAGTTACTGGGGCTATCTTCACCAAGACGACGGCGCAATCGGCCGTCCCACCAGAATATGCCCTATTACATGGCAGAATGGCTGGCCTATGTTCGGAAGGCCGGGATATATAGGCCAGGTTGAATCGAGATATACCAAACCGATACAGAATAAACCTATAAAAGTTCCGGCGACTTCAGATGAATTCAACTCCGAAACTTTAGGGCTTCAGTGGGCGTGGAATCATAATCCGGACAATTCAAAATGGGCTTTAACCGGCTCAACATTAAGGTTAAAAGCCACCACCGGAAAGGATTTCTGGAATGCCAGAAACAGCCTTACACAAAAAGGTCAGGGGCCCATCAGTACAGGAACCATAAAAATTGATTGCAGCGGTATGCAACCCGGAGATATATGCGGATTGGGAATGCTGGGAGATCCGCGGGGGTATATAGCCGTTACCAGGGATCCCAAACGTATAATAATGACGGAAGAGGATGTTGTAAAGGCAACTGTTAACAATATAACTTCCAATATCCTGTACTTCAGGCTGGAAATGAACTTCATAACCAACAAGGCAAGATTCTTCTGGAGAGATGACAACAGGGACTGGCAGCAACTCGGTCCGGAAATAACCATGGGCTTTGACTGGCAGTTTGGAACATTCCAGGGAGAACAGTATGCCATTCTGAATTTCAATCCTAATGGAAGTAATGGCTACGTGGATGTTGATTGGTTCCGGTTAAATGATGTGCCCGGTCCGACGCCACAACCCACAACACCTCCTGCTCCAAGAGACGCTTTTACAAAAATTGAAGCTGAGACCTACAATAATCATTTGGGAATTCAGACAGAGAAATGCTCTGAAGGCGGAGAGGATATAGGTTATATTGAAAATGGAGATTTTGCTGTTTACAAAAACGTTGATTTCGGCAACGGTGCCGCAAGCTTTGAGGCCAGAGTTGCCAGTGCAACCAGCGGAGGCAAAATTGAGCTTAGGATTGACAGCCCTAACGGGATGTTGATAGGGACTTGTCCTGTAGTTGGAACCGGCGGTTGGCAGACATGGAGTACTGTAACTTGTGATGTCAGCAGTGTGAAAGGTATGCATGATCTTTATTTGGTATTCAAGGGTGGAAGCGGTTACCTTTTTAATATAAACTGGTGGAAGTTCTATGATGTATCTATAGAACCAACTCCTATACCTACTGGGCTTTTAGGGGATGCCAATGAAGACGGAAGCATCGACTCGTTAGATCTTCAGTTGATAAAAAGGCATGTACTCCGTAAATTACAGCTTACAGGGACAGCTCTTGCCAATGCAGATGTAAACAGAGACGGATCTGTGGATACCCTTGACTGCTCATTGTTAAAAAGATATATATTACGCAAAATTCCTTCTTTTGATTAATGAAGGTTCGTACTTGTTTTTAAGTACGGGTTGGTAATAAAACGTATTAAAGCTTCACCTCATCATAATATTATTTTAAAACTCTGGAAGGTTGTTTTATGCCTTTCAGAGTTTTTATATCTTGAAATAATATATTACTTCATGAAATACTCTTTTATTATTGGAAAATATTTTAATTTCTCAACAAATTCATCTTTTATTTTATTATAAATGTGCTATAATCGATGTTAATGTTAGCTAATAAAAACGTTAAGTAATATGGAGGAGAGTAGTATATTGATATGAAGGTTTTAATTGTTGGAGCGGGCAAACTTGGATATAATCTTGCAAGTCAATTGTCCGGGGGGGATATTCTTGTAACAGTTATGGATTCGGATTCCGAGGTGTTAGACCGCATTGCCGACCATCTTGATGTTATGATTGTAAGAGGCAGCGGAATGCAGGTTGAGGTTCTTAAAGACATGAATATTGAGGAATATGATCTGGTCATTGCGGTTACTGAAAATGACGAAACCAATATGGTTATATGTTCTATAGCCAAGAAGCTGGGTTGTAAAAAAAGTATCGCGAGAGTCAGGAATCCGGAGTATTCGGAACAAGGTGATTTTATTAGAGAGGTTATGGATATAGACCATATTGTCAATCCTGAGTTGGCTACTGCAAATGAGATAAACAGGAATTTGCTATATCATTATTCCTTATATTCGGGAGATTTTGCAGAAGGAAGGATTATGATACTTCATTTTGCGGCTTCAACGCTACCGGGATTCGTGGGCAAAAGAATAAAAGAAATTAAAAATATAAATGGAATACTGATTGGAATCATATCAAGAAATGGTGAAATTATTATTCCCCATGGAGAAGATTATATTATGGAGGATGATATTCTATATGTAATAGGCAAGAAAGATAATATAAATCAGTTGGCCAAAACCTGCAAGACATCGGTTGAGATAAAATACATTAAGAAGGTTATGATATTGGGCGGAGGAAGAATAGGGTATTATCTTGCGGAAAAACTAACGTCCCAGGGCATTTCGGTTAAGATTATCGAATATGATAAGGAACGTTGTGAATATCTCTCCGAGAATCTGGATGACACTTTGGTAATATGCGGAGATGGGACGGATATTAACCTCCTGAATGAAGAGGATATATCATCTATGGATGCTTTTATAGGAGTTACGGGTATTGATGAGGAAAACCTGTTGATGACTTTATTGGCAAAGCAAGTAGGCGTAAAAAAAGTAATTGCAAAGGTAAGCAAATCAAGTTATATACAAGTTATTGAAAAGCTTGGGGTTGATATTGCGGTTAGTCCTATAGATATTACGGCTAGTGATATTTTAAAATATATCCGCGGTGGAAGAGCGGCTTCCGTATCCTTGCTTTTAGGTGGAAAAGCAGAAGTCACGGAAGTGATTGCAAGCAAGGACATGTGGTTTGTGGAAAAGCCTATAGCGGAGTTGGGATTGCCTAAAGGAATAATTATCGGAGCCGTTGATCATAAGGGGAAAGTGATTATTCCAACCGGAAACACTGTTATCTACCCCGGTGACAGGTTCGTAATGCTGAGTTCAGCAATTCGACAAAAAGATTTGGAAGACTTTTTAAAATCTTTTTAGAGGAGGGTCATTCATTGAATTATGGCATCGTGACAAAAACACTGGGGAAAATTCTGGTTCTTGAAGCGTTTATGATGATTTTTCCGACAGTTATATCCTTGATGCATAACCAACATGATAAAGTGGCATTTGCCATTACCATAGCAGTGACAGGGTTGATCGGTATTATCCTGTCACGTTTTCCGGCTAAGTCAAATACTATAAAGATAAAAGAAGGTTTGACGATTGTTACCTTTGCGTGGGTTTTGGCATCTCTTTTCGGTTCATTGCCCTTTATTTTGTCGGGAAGCGTAGACTCTTTTTCAGATGCTTTATTTGAGTCCGTATCCGGCTTTTCTACAACAGGAGCAACAGTCATAGACAATGTTGAGGCTTTACCCAAGGGAATCCTTTTTTGGAGGTCTTTTACCCATTGGGTTGGAGGAATGGGTATACTTGTGCTTATGGTTTCCATTTTACCGGCTTTAGGTGTAGGAGGCTTTCAAGTTTTTAAGGCTGAGAGCACAGGTCCTGTTGCGGACAAAATTGTTCCAAAGATAAAGGATACCGCGAAAATATTGTATACAATATACTTTGGAATTACTGTTTTAGGAGTTGTGTTGCTCAAGATTGGCGGAATGTCAATGTTTGATTCATTAGTTTATTCTTTTGGGACTGTCGGCACAGGAGGGTTTTCGACAAAAAATTTAAGTGTGGGAGCATATAACAGTGTATATATAGATATTGTAATTTCCTTACTCATGCTGGCTTCCGGCGTAAACTTTTCACTGTATTATGCTTTGTTTAAGAAAAAGTGGAGAGAAGTATCGGGAGATTCTGAGCTGAAGTTCTATTTTGGAATTGTAGGCGTAAGCGTTTTGCTTATTACTTTGAACATCTTTAGAAATATTTACGGGAGTATATGGGAATCCTTGAGATACTCACTTTTTCAAGTCAGCTCCATTATAACCACAACAGGATATGCAACAGCTAATTTTGATGAGTGGCCGACCTTCAGCAAAGCTATACTTTTTGTCCTTATGTTCATAGGAGGGTGCGCCGGGTCTACAGCGGGTGGAATGAAGAGTGTAAGGATTTTAGTTTTACTGAAAATGATAAAGCGGGAAATTAAGAAGATATTTCATCCGAGGGCTGTTATTCCTGTTAAACTCGGTCAAAGAACATTGTCAAAAGAAACTCTCGATGGTATATCCAGTTTTTTTGTCCTATACATGCTTCTTTTTGTGCTTGGAACTCTATTATTATCCCTTGACTGCTCGGATTTGATAACATGCTCGAGTGCTGCTGCAGCTACTCTTGGAAACATAGGACCGGGTTTTGCAGCTGTGGGTCCTATACATACCTTCAGCCAGTTCAGTCAATTTAGCAAAATTTTGATGAGTATTTTAATGCTATTGGGGAGGCTAGGGCTGTTTACGGTAATAGCATTGTTTTCATCGAAATTTTGGAAAGAAGATATGTGACAGTATTCTATTTTATGTAGGGGATTACATAACAAATTATTATGAAATAAGCCTAAATAGGCTTATTTTCATATAAGGATATCACTTTTGTAAATAGCTTTGACAAAGGAGCAATATGCTCTATACTGAAGAAAAACGTATTATTCCCGAGCTAAGATAGCTTATTTTATATAAACGAATAAATTTAATGGTTTTGATGGGTTGAACATATGATGAGATAGGTGTTATATTATTAAAGCCGTCGCTGATGACACGCTATGACCGATTTGAAAAGCTTAAGGGCTGTTGGTTAAAAGTGTTAATAAAAAAGTGTTGACAAAACGTCGGCGACATGTTAACATAACATTCTGTGCCGGGTAAACGGCACGAGACATCTTAGAGTATTGACAGAAGCATTAACAGAAATGTTTATGGACTTTGAAAAGTGAACAGTGTAAGACGGTAAGGAACTCGTTAATGAATTGAGTAACTTGCGACGCAAGAAGACGCGAGTAAGTAATTAGAGCCAAAGAGCTTTCTAATAAAAGTTTAAAGATTTTTTTAGAGAGTTTGATCCTGGCTCAGGACGA
>Ga0209537_1000022_pt1 | contig 150128 bp, 133 predicted proteins | sample BioPla4DNA1_FD_187698 | JGI IMG/M metagenome (GOLD analysis project Ga0209537, IMG submission 187698) | Biogas fermentation microbial communities from Germany - Plant 4 DNA1 (SPAdes) (version 2) | ecosystem: Engineered > Bioreactor > Anaerobic > Digestate | place: Bielefeld, North... | reverse complement strand
GAGATTTTACGCTCATAGTAGTTTTATCCCATACCACTGGAGTAAAGTATAGATAGTTTTTATAAACAAAAATTGATTCTATATTAGTATCATTACTACTAGTAAATATTTGCTTTTTGTTTTTACCATTAGTTTCAATAGAATATATGCTATTGCCATAGCTATTTGATAAGGCTTTATAAGAATTATTATCAAAAGAGCAATAGAATATATTTTTTCCATCTTCAGAAAGGGTGAAATAATTGGCTTTCTCAACTATTAACTGCTTTTCCTGTAAATTGTTGATGCTACTTTTATATATATTGTTGTTTTGAATATAATAAAGTACATTATCATAAATAATTAAATTGCTAGTTGGTGTAGTAGATATAACCTCTAATTCTGTACCGTTAATCTTCATTCTGTACAATTCTCCATTGGGAGTAGTGCAAAAATAAATCCATTCACTAACTAGGTTAATGTAAACAGGAGCATCAATGGCTTTTAAACTAGTAAGTGCAGTTATACCATCTTCTTTAGTACGATATATAGGATATGATGATTTTAGAAGACTGTTTTCTATTAAATTTGGACTATTAAAATATAAGTAACCATCTTGAAAAGCAAAGAAGCCATGATTTAGGATATTTCCTGGAGTGTTCCCCCATTTTTTAGTATGAGGCGCCTCTATATTAATCATCGTTGTTTCTGATGCCTTATTGTTGTCAGATTTAGCATCTAGGAAATCTTTTTCTATTTTTGCTGGATATTTTAAGCTAGAATATTTAGTTTTTGATGTAGTATATTTATCTTTGGCTTTAGTAGATCCACTAGTTTTTTCACTATTTTTTGCGGATTTTTTTATGTTCAATTGACCAGATATATAAGCTAATAATATTAATATAACAATTACTATAATGGTTCTTTTCTTTTTCATTTCCTGTTGTCCTCCTAGAAAAGTTATTGAAGGGCGTATATAGAAAAACTAATATTACAAAGTATTTTTCATATAAATGATAGTTAAATTATACAATAAAATTTGGTATTGGAGGAAATGTATTTGGAAAATTTTCGATTAGAAGATAGAATTATTCAATATAATGTGATTAAATCCAAAAGAAAAACTATAGAATTATCTATAAATGATAAAAAGGAAATTGTAATTAAAGCGCCCATTAATTGCAGTAATGAATATATTAATAAGTTTTTAAAAGATAAGCAAAAGTGGATTACAGAAAGGTTAGATGTGATAGAAAAACGCCTTTCAAGTAGGGTTTATCTAGAATTTAAGACCGGAGAAAGATTGCTTTATTTAGGTAAGTCTTATCCTTTAGTAGTAGAATATGATAAAGGCAATAGGATAGGAGCAGGCTTTGATAAAGGTGAATTTAGGCTTGTTTTGCCTCATTACTTAGAAGGAGAGCCTAGAAAAGAAGCTGCAAAGAAAATAATTATAGACTTATATAAGAAAATGGCTAAAAGTCTTTTAAAAGAGAGAACGGAGTTTTACAGTAAGCTTATTGGTGTAACAGTTAATAGGGTCTTTATAAAAGGACAAAAAACTCTTTGGGGTAGTTGCTCAAGTAAAAACAATATCAATTATAATTGGAAGCTTATTATGGCTCCCTTAGAGGTATTGGATTATGTAGTAGTTCATGAACTTTGTCATATAATCCATAGAAATCATTCCAATGCTTATTGGCAAGAAGTTGAAAAGTATATGCCAGATTATAAAAAAAGAATTAAATGGCTTAAGGAATATGGATTTAGTTTACAATTGGAATGGCAGCCTTATGAGATGTAACTTATAAGGCTGCCATTCTTAAATAATTCCTTCAGATTTTAGTAGGTTCTCTAACTCTTGAACCTTTTTAGATAAAAAGTTAAACTTTTCTTTAATAATTTCTCTTGGGGATTCTTCTGTAGTTAAGGCTACTTCCATATCCTCAATAAGTTTTAGTGCTTCATCGATATCTTGTCTTACCAAATCTAAGTTGTTTTCTGTCATAGTAAGTTATCTCCTTTAGTTTAGATTATGTTTATAATTGTAGGATTTATCATATATGAAAGGAGCGAAAAACATAAACTCCCTTTCATGACCGCAGCTGGAGCAAACACATTCGCAAATATCAAAGGGATCTCCATCCACAAGAGAAATTTGAAGTCCTTCTGCAATAAACTCTCCTCCGCATACTTCGCAAGGAGTTTTGTTGATCACTTCATATTCGCTTTCTATATATTTCATTATGTCTCTTAAAATCATTTTATCCTCCATTTTTTATTGATGCTAATATAAATGGTATCACTTAATAATACCAATTTCAATAATAAAGTAATATTTGAAATTTAAATTAATGATTTGGTTCGTAACCATAGAAAAAAATCATATAAATGTCATAGGAATCAAGTTTTTTAGGAGGTTTAAATTGATTAATTACATATGGTTCTTAATACTGATTTGTGGAATCCTAACTGGATTGTTTACCGGTAAAGGTGAATTAATATCACAGTCAATAATTAAGGCAGCTAATGATTCTGTAGAGCTAATTATAGGCATGGTAGGTCTTTTATGTCTATGGTGTGGTGTGATGAAAATAGCTGAAAAAAGCGGATTAACTTTAAAATTAGCTCGGTTGATGGAGCCAATTTTAAAGAGGATTTACAAGGAGGCAGGGAAGGATAAAAGGTCTCTAGGAGCCATAGTTATGAATTTAACTGCTAATATGATGGGACTATCTAACGCTGCCACTCCCTTTGGTATAAAGGCTATGGAGGAAATGCAAAGGTTAAATCAAAAAAAGGATACCGCTAGCGACGATATGGCCTTGTTCCTTGTTATGAACGCAGCTTGCATGCAATTGTTGCCTGCTACTGTAATTTCTTTAAGGGCTGCAGCGGGATCAAAGAATCCAGGAGTGATAATACTTCCAGCTATAATGGCTACAGCTATAGCTTGTATAGTTGGAATTATATGCTGTAAGATACTTGAAAAGTTCTTTTAGGAGGTTTAGGTATTCCTATGAATTATATTATTTTAGCTATAATCCCTATAATAGTTGGTGCTGTTACCTTATATGGCATAGTTAAAGGTGTGAAAGTTTATGAATGTTTTGTAGAAGGAGCTAAAGATGGAATTTCTATTTGCGTAAGAATATTTCCCTACATACTGGCAATGCTTGTAGCTGTAGGCGTTTTTAGAGCTTCAGGCTCCTTGGATATTTTTACTTCTTTCATGGCTCCAATAGTTAAAGTTATAGGCTTACCTAAGGAAATTGTACCTTTGATCTTTATTAAGCCTCTTTCTGGTAGTGGAGCTATGGGGGTTTTTACAGATATATTGAAGCAATATGGACCAGATACCTTTATCGGAATAATAGCTTCTATAATAATGGGAACAACAGAAACTATTTTCTATACCTTAACTGTATACTATGGAGCTATAGGAGTAAAAAAGATAAGACATACCCTCTGGGCTGCTATTTTAGCAGACCTTACTGCTATTATTATGGCGATAACATTAACAAGAATTATATTTTAAATAAATATTAAAAATATAAAAAGTTTAATTACAATCCGTAAAGTGATAAAAAATAACTTATAAAAAGATAAAAATACCTTGATTAATAAATGAAAAATATGTATAATAAAGTTAGCGGTTGATTATATGGGTATCTATTTAGATTTACCGCTTTAAACTAAATGTAGAGAGAGGGGTATATTATGATTGAACTGCAAAATGTAAGTAAAAGCTATAATGGTAAAGACAAGGCTGTAGATAATATTAATATTACCATTAATGATGGAGAGATCTTTGGTTTTTTAGGACCTAATGGTGCTGGTAAAACTACTACAATCAAGATGATAACTGGAATAATAAATAAGGATGAGGGAACTATTAAAATAAACGGTATAGATATTAGTGAGAAACCTCTAGAGGCAAAGAAGGAATTTGCTTATGTGCCAGATAGTCCAGACATGTTTTTAAGATTGAAAGGTATTGAATACTTAAATTTCATAGCAGATATTTACGATGTTCCAACAGATAAAAGAAAAGAAAAAATTGAAAATCTAGCAGAACGTTTTGAAATGACTAATGCCTTAGGAGATCAAATCCAAAGTTATTCTCATGGTATGAGACAAAAAATCGTTATTATGGGAGCACTAGTACATGAGCCTAATACTTGGATTTTAGATGAACCTTTAACAGGCCTTGATCCAAAATCATCATACATATTAAAGGAGATGATGAGAGAACAAGCGGACAATGGCAAGACTGTATTTTTTTCTACTCATGTGCTAGAGGTAGCAGAAAAGGTATGTGATAGGGTAGCTATTATTAATAAAGGAAAAATATCCTTCTGCGGTACAATACAGGAAATGAGAGAACATTTCAAGAGTAATGAGTCTCTAGAAAAAATGTTTTTGGAGTTGACAGATCATGAGTAAGTTATGGAAATTAACAAAGATATTATTGAAAACTTCCCTTTCCCAAGGGGACAAAAAGAAGAAAAAAGGAATTCCAAGAGTAGTTCTAATTTTACTTTTAATTGTGATTTTTGCAGGCTCTTTTAGTTTACCCTTAGCTATGCTTTTTGATGAAATGTATGGCACTCTTGCACAAGTAAATCAGCAAGGTGTTATTTTAACCTTAGCCATAGCTGGTGTAAGTTTAGCCACATTTATATTTGGTATATTTTATGTTTTAGCAGTGTTTTACTTTGCAAAAGACGTAGAACTGTTGTTACCGCTTCCTTTAAAGCCTTCTCAAATTCTAGGAGCAAAGTTTATAACGGTACTTGTTTATGAGTATATTACAGAGCTTATAATATTGTTACCAGCAGTTGGAGTTTACGGAGTAAGAAGTGGAGCAGGACCTTTATTCTATTTATATGCCCTTGTATTATTTATACTTATACCAATAGTACCCTTAGTGCTAGCTTCATTAATAAATATGGTGATAATGAGATTTACTAACCTGGGTAAACATAAGGATGCCCTTAGAATATTAGCTGGTATATTAGGAATAGCTATTGCTATAGGAACATCTATGTTTAGTCAGAATATGGATCATACATCCACTGATCAACAGGCTATGCTACAACTTTTAACTGAAGGAGATAATTCTTTAGTTTCTTTGGTAGCTAAATTGTTTCCCACAGCTGAATTAGCTTCTTTGGCATTAATTCATAATGCAGCTATAAAGGGAATAATAAATTTATTGCTATTCATTGTTATTAGTGTAGCAGCAGTAATGATATTTATGATAGTAGGAGAATTATTATATTTCAAAGGAGCTCTTGGAAATTCAGAGGTATATTCAAAAAGAAAAAAATTATCTAAAGAGCAGATGAACAAGAATTTGCAAAAGAATTCTGCTATGAAGGCCTTTATGCTAAAAGAATTTAGAATACTATTTAGAACTCCATCCTATTTATTGAATTGTGTTATAAGCGGTATGATATGGCCTATCTTTGTAGTTATAGGTATGTTAGGTTCTGGGGCGTTGAATAGTGAAGAAGGAAATACTATTTTGGAACTAATGAAAAACAACAGTATATTAGGAATTGCTTTAGTGGTTATATTTGCAATGTCAGTGCTTTTTTCTGGAAGCAGTGGTGTAGCATCTACCTCCATTTCTAGAGATGGACAGAATCTATTTGTAAGTAAATATATACCTTTAAGCTTTAAAGATCAAATCATAGCTAGAATAATACCAGCTGTTATATTAAGTTCTATATCTGTATTAATAACTCTGTTAGCTGCCTTTGCTTATATAGGTTTTGTTCCAAAACTAATTATAACTGGCCTAATAGTTAGCATTTTAGGTATACTATTGACTTCTTTTGTAGGAATACTATTAGAATTGAAGTTCCCTAAGTTAAATTGGGATAATGAAGAGAAGGCTGTAAAACAGAATATGAATTTTATGATAGTGATGTTTGGTAGTATGATCTTAGCTGTAGCCACAGCAATTTTGATAATAATTTTATCCTTAGGATTATGGTATGCCTTTGCACTTATAGTCCTTGTATTTGGTGGAATTGATATAGTTCTATACTATCTAATACTAAGTGTAGGGAAAAAGTGGTTTGATTCTATTGAACTGTAAAACTTGTCGAAAAAAATTTATTAAAAATTAGGTAAAAACAAAACTTTTTTAAGTATTTTAACGTCTTATATATGAATGGTTATTTGGGACATAGAGAATAATTGAGGGGGTATATGGTACATGGAAGAAAACATAGATAAAGCAAAATCAATAAACACAGTTTCGGATGAAAACAAATATGTTGCTTTAGGTATTTGCTTTGGCAGTGGTCTTGGTATTTTCATTGGAGCACTATTCAACAACGTTATGCTAGGACTTTCTGCAGGAGGGGTATTGGGAATTATCTTTGGAGTAACTATAGGAATGTTAAAAGAAAAGAAGAAAAAGTCCTAGAAATAAAGTATTTTACGAAGAACTCTTTCCATAAGAGTTCTTTTTGCAATGAATGTTGTATAAATAAAAAATTGAATGTATAATGTTGTTAGCATAATCGACTGGAGGATTTTTTAATGGATAAAGAACTATTTATAGCAAATAGAAAGAAGTTTTATGATAGATTATCTGATGATTCAATCTGTATATTGTTTTCTGGCAATCCGCCAAAGAAAAGTGCAGATGAAATGTATGCTTTTTCTGTAAATAGAAACTTCTTCTACATCACGGGAATTGATGAAAAAGACCTTGTAGTAGTATTAAGTAAAATTAATGGAAATATAGAAACTACAATATTTATTCATAAGGCTGACCCAGTAATGGAAAAGTGGGTTGGAAAGACTATAAGTGAGCAAGAAGCTAAGGAAAGGTCTGGTATTGACAAGGTATCATATAAAGAAGACTTTCATTCATATATTCATAAAACTCTTATTTCGGGGAATATAAAGGATATATATTTAGACTTGGAAAGATCTAGCTATGAAGAGGAAAAAACTGTAGCAGAAAAGCTTGCTGATGAATTAAAGGAAAAGTATCCTTACTTATTTATCAAAAATGCATATCCTATCTTATCTGAATTGAGGATGATAAAATCAAAGGATGAGATTGATGAGATAAGAAAAGCCATAGCTATTACTGGAGAAGGTATACTAAATGCTATGAGAAATGCCAAGGTAGGCATGAGAGAATATGAAGTGGAAGCTTATTTTGATTTTGTATTGAAAACTAATGGAGTAAAGGATTTTGCCTTTAAAACAATAGCAGCCTCTGGAAAGAATGCTACAGTGCTTCATTATAGTGATAATAATGACCTTATCGGCGAAAATGAAATGATTTTAATGGATTTAGGGGCAGCAGTAAATTATTATAATGCTGATATCACTAGAACCTTTCCTGTATCAGGAAAGTTTACAGATAGGCAAAAACAGATTTATAATATAGTTTTAAAAGCGCAGCAGGAAACTATTAAGGCTATAGCTCCTGGGGTTCCTTTTAAAGAATTAAATTTAGTAACGAGAAGGGTATTTTTAGAGGAACTAAGTAAATTAGGTTTAGCTCATACTGATGAAGAGCTATCTAAGTACTATTATCATAATGTTAGTCATCATTTAGGCTTAGATACCCATGATGTTGGTAGCAGAGAAGTGGTATTAAAGCCAGGAATGGTGCTAACAGTAGAACCGGGTTTATATATAGAAGAAGAAAGCATCGGCATAAGAATTGAGGACGATGTAGTAGTTACTGAAAATGGTTGTGAGGTTCTTTCTAGTTCAATTATCAAAACTATAGAGGAAATAGAGGAATATATATCAAATAACGGTGGCACCCTGTAGGTTTTAGGGGAATGATAAATCCTCAAAGAAAGGTGTGGTGTTTAAAGTGAATAGATTTAGTGCCCATAGGCCATTTTTGAAAGCTAATCACAATGTTTTGCGACAAATAATAACAGATAGACAAAATAAAATGCCACAGCCTAGTATGTCAAAAACTTACATTGAAGATGAAAAGGTTATTGATTTGCCTCAGATGAGGAGAGAAGTTATTACTAAGTATGATTTGTATGATTGTATTAATGATAGAAGGAGTGTTAGAGTTTACTCTGGTGAATACATTACCTTAGATGAGTTATCCTATATGCTATGGGCTACTCAAGGGATTAAGTGCATTATAGGGGATGATATTGGAACTTTGAAAAATGATTCTAATAATGATACGGTATACTCCTTTGAAACATACTTATTAATAAATAGGGTTGAAGGTTTAGAAAAGGGTGTATACAAGTATTTACCCTTGAGACATTCACTTTACTTAATATATCCCTTAGACAATATTGAGAGTGTAATAGATCAAGCCACACCGGATAAACCATATATTCCACATTTTGCTGATAAGGCCGCCATATTTTTTGCATGGACTTATATATCTTATAGATCCGAATATAAATATGATATAATTGCTCATAAAAACCTTCCTTTTGATGTGGGCCATATTTGTCAGAACCTTTATATAGCCGGTGAATCAGTAAATTGTGGCACCTGTGTTATAGGAAATTACAATCAGCAATATATAAATAAAGTATTACAGTTAGATGGAGAAGAGGAATTTGTTATATACCTTGCGGCAGTTGGTAAGAAGCCAAAGGATAATAACAGTAATTATTAAAAAGGGAGAAAGGTCTCCCTTTTTTCTTTGCTTTTAAATTCTTAGTTATCTTACTGAAAGGATATGAAAAACTGATATATTATGGAAGAATATGGTATACTGTTGAAAAGATACTAAGGATAAGGCAGGGTAGCTCAAAACATGATATTAATAATTAGAGTTTTATTTTTTTGTAAAGGAGCATAATTATGTTAAAAAATATAATTGTATTATTAGTAATAACTCTGTCACTGGCTACTATTTTAGGATGCGGAATAATTACTAAAAATGAAAATAGGGAAGGTAAAGATAAACAAATGACAATAGAAGAGAATTTTAGTAAGGAAAAGGAGGAAGAAGTGAAAGCGGTAGAGTTAATTAAAGAGAAAATTAAAACAATGACCTTGGAAGAAAAAATTGGTCAAATGCTTATAGTTGGTATTGAGGGATATGAAATTAATCCTAATACGGTAGAGTTTATAGATAAATATAAGGTAGGCGGTTTTATCTTATTTTCTAAAAATGTTGAAAGTAGTTCCCAATTACTAAAACTTTTAAACTCAATTAAGGTGGAAAATTCTAAAAATACCATACCTCTTTTTTTATCTATAGATGAAGAGGGGGGCAGAGTTACTAGAATGCCAAGAGAATTTGATCAATTTCCTAGCAATAAGAGTATAGGTGACGTAAACAATAAGCAGTTTTCTTATGAAATTGGAAAAGCTATGGCTAATAAGATAGGAACCTTTGGTTTTAACATGAATTTTGCACCGGTATTAGATGTTAATAGCAACCCTAATAATCCTGTTATCGGAGATAGGTCTTTTAGTTCACAGGCAGAGATAGTAAGCAGTCTTGGAGTTGAAACGATGAAAGGATTGCAGCAAGGAAAGGTCATACCTGTAGTAAAGCATTTTCCTGGACATGGAGATACGGCAGAGGATTCTCATAAAGGACTTCCTTCCCTAAGCCATGATTTATCTAGGTTAGAAAGTTTAGAGCTTCTACCATTCCAAAAGGCTATTAATAATGGGGCAGAAGTAGTAATGATTGCCCATATTTTATTACCAGAGATAGATAAGGAAAATCCATCTTCTATGTCTAAAACTATAATTACTGATATATTAAGAGAAAAGATGAATTTTAAAGGGATAGTTATCACCGATGATATGACTATGGGAGCTATTATAAATAATTATGGAATAGGTGAAGCGGCGGTAAAATCAGTATTAGCTGGTGTTGATATAGTGCTAGTTTGTCATGATAAAGATAAGCAAATTGAAGTAATAGAAGCTTTGAAAAAGGCAGTATCGGAAGGTAAAATAACAGAGGAAAGAATAGATGAAAGTGTGTATAGAATTTTAAGTCTAAAAGAAAAGTATGCTATAAAAGATGAAACAAAGGCTGATGTAAATGTGGATGAGATAAATTCTAATATAGAAAAGCTTTTGAATACTTATATAAAATAAGGGTGCTGGTCAAGATTTCTTGACCAGCCTTTTTATGTTGCTTTGTTATAAAAAAGTATTGAACCATAAGGAAAAGTTTTAGAATAAGCAGCTATATTTCTTTTCCTTTACTTCTTAGGAAATCCAATAATTTTTCTTCACTGTTATTGATAATTAGCTCCTCTGGCATATTTATTTCATTTAGCATCTTAATAGCCTCATCAAAATTACCGATAGAATGGCAAAAGTGAGCGTCGCTATTTAGGATTATCATTGTTTTATATTCCTTACATAAAAGAGCTACCTTTTTACAGATATCCTTACTGCCAGGTCTAGAGCCAGAGAAAGAGCTGTTATTTATCTCGATTAGTATATTTTTCTCCTTGGCCTTTTTAACCACTTCTTCTTCATATATAGGAAAGAGTGGATTACCTATGTGACCTAATATGTGAACATTAGGGTTATCCATTACCTTTAAGAAAGCTTGTGTATTAAGTTCAGGGTTTTGGTTGAGCTCCATTACAGGATGATGAATGCTTGCAATCATAAAATCTATTTTCTCTTGATAATCCAATGGAAGATCTAGATTTCCATCATAGTCTATAATATTTGCTTCGCAACCATAGAGCATAGTAACGCCAAAAAGCTTTCTAGGAAGTACTCTAAAATTGCCGAAGTACCATATATAGGGAGCATTAGGCATATTTGGACCATGATCTGCGGTACCAAGAATTTTCATTCCTATATCGCTAGCATATCGAGCATTTTCCATTATGGTTGAATAAGCATGGCCACTGGCTATAGTATGGGTATGGAGATCTATTGGATATTTCATTATATCACTCCTTTTCTCTTTATAATTATATTACACCAATTTAGTACAATTTTAAAGTTTCAGCTTATAAGACATCTGGATATAAAGTTGACAATTTACAAACAATATATTATTATAAACATGAAAAACTATGATGGGAAGAGTAGTAAATTGGAGTGTCTAAAAGAGAGCAGGGTTAGGTGAAAGCCTGTGACAGGAAAATTTATGAACATGGCCCCGGAGTTGACTGCTTGAAACTTTTTTAAAAGTAGGGCAGTACGGTAACAGCCGTTAACTGTAAGGTGATAAAAGCCTGGTCTTGCACAAGGTGGAGTCACTTAGTGAGTTATCTGTGGCGACGCAGATATGAATTAGAGTGGTAACGCGTATATTACGCCTCTATGTGGATTTTAATCTGCATAGGGCTTTTTTAATTTACGAAGCTTCCTGTAGAGTGAATTAGAAATATAATAGCAAGGAGAAGGAGGAATTAAAATGAGTAAAAAAACATATTACATTACAACGCCAATTTACTATCCATCAGCTAATCTACATATAGGTAATACTTATACAACAGTAGCTGCCGATGCCCTAGCAAGATTTAAAAGGCTTAAAGGTTATGACGTAATGTTTCTTACTGGTACTGATGAACATGGACAAAAGATTCAAAGAATTGCAGAGGAAAAGGGAGTTACACCAAAGGAATATGTAGATAAGATAGTGGCAGGAATAAAAGAGTTGTGGAAGTTAATGGATATAAGCTATGATAGATTTATAAGAACTACAGATCACTATCATGAGAAGGCCGTAAAAGATATATTTATAAAGTTATATGAACAAGGGGATATTTATAAGGGAGCTTATGAAGGCTGGTACTGTACACCTTGTGAAGCTTTCTGGACTGAGACACAAGCTAAAGATGGTAAGTGTCCTGACTGTGGAAGACCAGTAGAAAAGGCAAAGGAAGAAGCTTACTTCTTTAAAATGAGCAAATATGCTGATAGACTCCTTAAGCATATAGAAGAAAATCCAGACTTTATTCAGCCAGAATCAAGAAAGAATGAGATTGTTAACAATTTCTTAAAACCAGGACTTCAGGATTTGTGTGTGTCAAGAACTTCCTTTAATTGGGGTATACCAGTAGAATTTGATCCTGGTCATGTAATTTATGTTTGGATAGATGCTTTATCTAACTATATAACAGCTCTAGGCTATGGTAACGATGAATATAATGACTTTGAAAAATATTGGCCTGCGGATGTTCATTTGATAGGTAAGGATATTCTAAGATTCCATACAATTTATTGGCCAATTATGTTGATGGCTTTAGGCTTAGAGCTACCAAAGCAGGTATTCGGACATGGTTGGCTCCTAGTAGATGGAGGAAAGATGTCTAAGTCTAAGGGTAACGTAATAGACCCAGTAGTCTTAGTAGAGAATTTTGGAGTAGATGCAGTAAGATATTATTTACTAAGAGAAATACCTTTTGGTTCCGATGGAAACTTTACAACTGAAATATTTATAAAAAAGATAAATTCTGATTTAGCTAATGACTTAGGAAACCTTGTATCTAGAACAGTGGCTATGATAGATAAATATTTTGATGGTGTTATACCAGCACCAACTGCTAAGGAAGAAATAGACGATGATTTAATAACAATGGCGTTAAGAACACCAGAGGAAGTGGATAAAGCTATTGATAAATTGAGGATTCCAGAAGCTCTAGAGAAGATTTGGGACTTTATAGGAAGAGCTAATAAGTATATTGATGAAACTACACCATGGATCTTAGCTAAGGATGAAGGCAAAAAGGAAAGACTAGGCACAGTGCTTTATAACCTAGTAGAATCCTTAAGATTTATTTCTACATTAATATCCTCCTTCCTACCAACTACCAGTGCTAAGATCAATGAGCAGCTTAACATTGAGCTAACTACTTGGAATAGTTTATCTGCTTTTGATGGTACAAGAGCTGGTACTAAGGTTAAGAAGGGAGAGGTAATTTTCCCAAGAATAGATGTAGAGAAGAAGTTAGCAGAGCTAGAGGCATTAAAAGAAGCAAGTTTAAAGGAAGCTGCTACAGCAAATAAACCTTCTATGCAACCTCTTAAAGAAGAAATAACTATAGAAGATTTTGAAAAAATAGATTTAAGAGTAGCTAAAGTTCTTGAATGTGAACCTATAAAGGGAGCTAAAAAGTTACTTAAACTAAAAGTAGATTTAGGTGGAGAGGTAAGACAAGTAGTATCCGGTATAGCTCAATATTATAAGCCTGAGGATCTAGTAGGAAAATCCATAATTCTAGTTGCAAATCTTAAGCCGGTTAAATTAAGAGGTGAACTTTCACAAGGTATGATACTAGCGGCTTCTGACGATGAAGACAGTAAGCTATTTGTTGCAACTATTGATGGTGATCTTCCAACAGGAAGTCAAGTAAGATAATAACAGAGATAGGGGCGTTGCATTATTTGTAGCAGCCCTTTTAATTTATAAGAAATTTCTATTGGATATAATTATAATCCTAATATATAAATAGCCCCAAAAAGTTATACTTTTTGGGGCATTATATAGTAGCAAAACCTATTTTTTATTTTATTAAATCAACATACTCTTGTAATGAACCGTCCCTTAAGCAAGTTTCAATAATCTGTCTTCCTAATGGATCAAGATCAGGTACTAGGAATTTCTCTAATTCTGTCTTGAAGAAATCAGTTAAGATCTTTGCACCGGCGTCGTAACCTTCTGTTCCCACTTCTGGCTGAAGATCTACTTGTAGAAGATCCTTTGGTAGAGTTTGACCATCAATTCTTAAGGACTCCAAGGCGTAACCAAGTAATGGACATCTTGAAGATACCAATGGTTCCTTTATAAAGTTGAAGTTACCTCTTCTAGATAAGTATTCTCTTGCTATCCATTGTCCCATAAAACCAACACGGTAAGCACCTATATGTTGGTTAGGTATTAATATATATTTAGTATCAGGTGTTGATAAAATCTGCTTTAATAATATATTTGCTTGGTCAACCATTCTTCCTGTAGCAAAAGGCCAATAGGAACCTACACCTTCACTGCTCATACCATCGCTGCTTGTAATGCTTGGGTTTGCATGTCCTCTAGGAGCTACCATTCTCCATAACCAAGCTAAAGCTGGAGGAAGTATATGGAATATACCTATTATACCGTAATTAGGCTTATCCTTTGTAGTTGGTGGAGTTCTAACACCAAAGCTTCTTATGTCAACCTCTACAGGCTCATCCACAACACCATGAATAAATTTTCTTGGCAATATAGTTCTAGGATTTGGACAAGGGTTGCCAGGAGCATCTAGAGTATGTTCCCAAATAAGACAGGTAGCTTCAGGCTTTCCGTCTATGTTAAGGAATATTAAAGGTTCTGGTGGATATATAGTTAATTTCTCAATTTCTGGAGCTTTACCATATTCATCTATGTGATCTATTCTTAAGAACCAACCATTTTCAGCATCTTTAATAACTAATTTGCTGCCATTTTGTAAGGATGGTAGGGCTAAAGCCATATCATCAGTTACCGGTTGCAAATCACAAGCATCTTTTAATTCAATGTACAATTTTTCATTAGTTACTAAATTGGTACCCACTAGCAGGCTTCCATCCGGTTGTCTATGGAAATGCTCTGTCATTTCGCTCTTACCACCACCGCTAGCACCTTCATGCATGATAGTAAAGGTATTTTCGTAAGGGGTAGTTATTTTAACAGCAGAAGCATGTAGTGTTGACCAACCTTCCTGTTCACCGATATCTAGTAATATGCTGTAAACACCTTTCTTTGCACTAGGGCCTGGATATAAATTGTATGAAAACACTTCATGATAATTATCAAGTCTGTTATGAACAACTACTTGCTTTCCATCAAAGTGAGTATGTCTAAATGGTGGAGCTAAGTATAAAACAGCTCTTGGTGTAAAGTTGTTTGGTATTTTACTCCTTGGAATAAAGCCCTGAATATCCGCTAATGCGCCAACGAAAAATCCTGCATTAGCTGGAGCTATTAATACAGATGGATAACCGTACTCATGGCCTCCTGCCATAAAGGGTAGAAATATAAGTTCATCTTGTTCTTGTAACCATTTAAAGGTTTCAGCTCTAAGTTCACTAAAATCATAACCGAATCTTTCTACAAAAGTAGGTTTATCTGTAGGTTTATAATCAGCAATAACCATACTGTTTGGTTCTCTTCTTCTCATGTAAGGTTCAGGATAATTTATAGAAATACCATTTTTACATCTTACAACGGTAGCTTCTAATACATTGCCTTTGCCAGGAGTTTCATACGAAACTTCAAAAATATTTTGTTCACGTCTTCCCATAGCTAGATCAAGAATATCTTCTCTACTTTCTACAAGGATTACTTCCTTGTTTTCAAGAATTCTTTTTAAATCTTCTTGTAATACTAGTTTATTAAATATAGACTTTTCCATCGCAAAACTCCTTACCCTTTTTTAATAGAATGATATACTACTATATTATTGTAAAATATAAAAAAATGCAAGTTTTAATTTGGAAAATTTCAAGAACCAGTAGTTTTTCATTAGTTTTTTCTTTAAAATTCCCTACAAACCGCAAAAAAGTATAAAAAGTATGAATAGAATTCTTCATAGAGATTCAAGTTTTTCAATTTTTAATTTCATCATTAGCTGCTAGAATACAGGTTTGTTTTTTTATGTTACAATATAATGGGGATTTATAATATATGAAAAATAAAATATTAAATTTTATTAATGTTATATAATTTGAAGAATATGGGGATTAATTATTAACATGTAGTATATAGTGATTATTGCAAACAATACAAAGAATTGAGGGATGGAGATGAACATCTCAGAAAAGTTAATTAAGAAGCATACAGATAATATAATTTACCAGCGAGGAGAGGACTTCTATAAGGCTGGAAAGGTTACAGAAATGGAAGTGCAGCAACACTACTATAAGAATGAAGCTTTTTATGTATATGAGATAGTGGCAGCGGTAGAGGCTGCCTATTATGATGAATACTATGTTGAAATATTGATAAGTGAAAAAACTGGCTTTATTTCTGTGGACTGCAATTGTCCTTTTTTTGCTGACAATCATAGAAAGATGGGATTTTGCAAACATATTGTTGCAGTTATGCTAAAGTTTATAAAAGAATATTATTCAAAATCACAATTTAGTATAGAAAGAAGTAAAATAGATAAGTTGTTGAAGGATATTAAATACAATGCTTATAAGTTTTCGGAACATAAGGATAAACTGAAATTAGAAATTAATTATTTCTATGATATATATGAGCATATTACATCCTCTGTGGAGTTAAAAATAGGCATTGATAAGCTATATGTTGTCAGAAACATGAAACAGTTTTTGCAAGCTATAGAGAGAAATCAACCTTTGGAATTTGGTAAAGGATTTACATTCAAACCAATGGGGCAGAGGTTTTTGCCTGAAGATAAAAAATTCATAGAGCTTCTTTTAGAAATAAATGAAATAAGTAATATGATGGACGCTAATGAGTGGAAATCTAATATGCTTATAAAGGGCAAAAGAGCTTATTTTACAGATAGGCAATTAAACCGACTCTTTACTGTTTTAAAGGATAAAGAAATAAATGTTAATATTCAGGGCAAGCAGCATAAAAAGGTTAAAATAGTACATGGAAACATGCCTCTAAATTTTGAGGTTAAGGGTAGTAACGATGAAATAGTATTGCATCATGAGGAAGAATTGCCAAGGCCTTTAAGTTCCAATGGTAGGTTTTTCTTTTTTAAAGATAATGTTTATGTTCCTACCAATGATCAGTTAAAAATATATGTACCCTTATATAATTTTATAATGAGTGAAAGAAGCAGAAAAATATGTTTTGATTTAGAAGAAGGACAAAAAATAGCTTCATATATTATACCCGGTCTTAAGAAAATAAGTGAGTCTCTATATGTAGATGAAAGTGTTAAGAACGCCTTTTATGAGGAAGAGCTTGTAACAAAAATATATTTAGATAAGGAGAAAGAGATCTTTGTAGCAGAAGTAAAGTTTTGCTATGGGGATTTAGAAATAAATCCATTAAAAGAGGAAGTTTTGCATATAAGTAGAGGAATAATAATTAGAGATCTTGATAAGGAAACAAAAGCTATTGAAGCCTTAGAAAGCTATGGTTTCATAAGAGAAAGTGAAAAATTCCTAATGGAAAAAGACAAAGATCAACTTAGGTTCTTAGAAGAAGGGCTTGAAAGTCTTAAGAGTTTCAGTGAAGTTTACTACAGTGAAGCCTTTAGGAATATAAGGTTCTACAACTATAGACATCTTAAAAGTGGAGTTAGGGTAAGTGATCAAGGTCTTCTTCAATTTGATTTTCATATGGAGGATATAGATCCTAAGGAGATTAGTAATATATTAAATTCTATAAGGCAAAAAAAGAAATATTATAGATTGAAGGATGGCAGCTTTGTAGATCTTCAACACCAAGAGTTTAGTAAAATTGCCTCTGTAATGGAGTATTTAAATTTAAATGAAAAGGAGCTTTTTTCCAAAGGTAGTGCCTTAATACCTAGGTATAATGCCTTTTATTTGGAGGAAGCTTTGAGGGATGATCTAAAAGGTTTTAGAAAGGATTTTTCTTTTAAAAAACTCATGAAGGAGATAGAAGAAGAAAAAAAATCAAACTATTTTCTTCCAGATAATCTAGATAAAATAATGAGAAATTATCAAAAGGAAGGATTTAAATGGTTAAAAACTTTAGCTCATTATGGTTTTGGAGGAATTTTAGCTGATGAGATGGGACTAGGAAAAACTCTTCAAACTATAGCTTTTATTGCATCTGAAAAAGGTGAAAGGCCATCATTGGTTGTGGCGCCTACCAGCTTGATTTACAATTGGTACAGGGAGACGGAAAAGTTTGCACCTCAGTTAAAGGTCATTGTAATAGCAGGCAGTCCTCAGGAAAGAGAAGAACTTATGGCTAATATACAAGATTATGATATGGTGATTACCTCCTATCCACTAATAAGAAGAGATATTGAAAATTACAAGAAGATTACTTTTAAATACTGTATATTGGATGAAGCTCAACATATCAAAAATCCTCTTTCTCAGAATAGTTATGCGGTAAAATCTATCAATGCTGAAGGATATTTTGCGCTTACTGGCACTCCTCTAGAAAATTCCCTTACAGAGCTTTGGTCAATTTTTGATTTTATTATGCCAGGATACTTATTTAATCATCACAAATTCATTGAAAAATATGAAATTCCTATAGTAAGAGAAGAAGATGAAGAAGTTCTTGCTACTTTAAATAAGCAAATCAAACCTTTTATATTAAGAAGGTTAAAGAAAGATGTTATTGAGGAACTACCATCTAAGATTGAGCATAAGCTTGTGGTGGATATGACGGAAGAACAGAAGAAGCTTTATAATGCATATATGCTTTCCGCAAGAAAAACAATAGAAACGGAGCATCTTTTTGAAGGTATAAGTAAAAATAAAATTCAGATTATTGCTTTACTTATCAGGTTAAGGCAAATATGCTGTGATCCTACCCTTTTTATAGAGAATTATCAAGGGGAAAGCGGAAAGATGCAAGCTCTAGAAGAGTTGTTAGAAGAAATGCTGAAACAGAAACATAGAGTGCTGATATTTTCTCAATTTACCTTAGTACTAAAAAATATAGCAGATAGGTTGAGAAATAAGGAAATTGCCTTTTACTATCTTGATGGTAGCACACCGGCTCAAGAAAGAAATGATTTAGTTAATGACTTTAATGCTGGTTCCAAGGATATTTTTTTAATTTCCCTCAAGGCCGGTGGTACAGGGTTAAATCTCACTGGTGCCGATATAGTTATTCATTTTGATCCATGGTGGAATCCTGCAGTAGAGCAACAGGCAACAGATAGAGCACATAGAATTGGTCAAGAAAAAACTGTACAAGTAATTAAACTTATAAGCAAGGACACAATAGAAGAAAAAATATATAACCTGCAAGAAAAGAAAAGGGAGATTTTTGATAAGGTAGTGGAAGGCAGTGCTTGTGAAATGAGTTTAATATCAAAGTTGAGCGAATCTGAAATTAGGGAGCTTTTTATACTTTAGAAGACTGCTAATAAAATATATAATATTTATGAAGTAATAATTAATATGATAAAGAGCAGTGAAGCTTTTGCCGATGCAAAAGCTTTTTTTATATCACCTCTAAGTTTGGATTACAAAAAGATTTAAATTGAATAATAATTATTTCGTGGTAATAAATGTTACAGAATAGTGAAAGAATAAATGTTATGATGTAGACAAATAAATTGAAAGAAAGGGAGATGTGCAAATGGTAGATGCAATTGAGCTTATGATGCATGAGCATAAGGTTACTAAGAGAGTTTTAAGTGTTATACGTAAGATGTGTATAGCTGTTTTGAAAGGTCAAGAAGTTCCTTATGAGGACTTTAACAGAATTATAGATTTTATTAGAAACTATACAGATAAGCATCATCATGGAAAAGAGGAGGAAATCCTCTTTAAAAAGATGAGAGATGATATAGGGGAAACCCTAGTGGGGGCGCCAATTTCCGGAATGTTGGTGGAACATGACCTAGGCAGGTTATATGTAAAAAGTCTTGAAGAGGCTTTGGAAAGAGTGAAGAATGGGGATCAGGATTCTAAGGTAGATATTATAGCCAATGGGGTGGGCTATGCAGATCTACTTAATAGGCATATTGATAAGGAAGATAAGGTTATTTATACCTTTGCAAGAAGATCCTTAAAGGAAGATGCTATAACTTATGTGAATGAAGCTTGTGAAAAAGTAGAGGAGGAAGCTTTGAAAAATAAAATACAGAATAAATATGAATCTATGGTGGAAGAATTAGAAAAGAACTGGCAATAGTATGTTAATAAAATTTGATTTAGAAAGGACGAGATGGAGTGAGCGAACTAATAAATAATCGTGAGTATAGACAAAAAGTGCTAAAAGAGCTTATTATGGAACTTCATAATGGAAAATCAGTGGAGGAAGTGAGAGAGAGATTTCAAGAACTTATTAAGGGGGTATCCACTTCAGAAATTTCTCAAATGGAGGCTCAGCTAATAAAAGAAGGGATGAAGGTTGAGGAAATTCAAAGATTGTGCGATGTGCATGCGGCAGTATTTAAAGGCTCTATAGAGGAAATTCATCACCCAGAGCAATCGCCAGGACATCCTGTTCATACCTTTAAGAGGGAAAATGAAGCAATTAAAGATCTAATAGATAAGCAGTTGCGTCCTAAAATTGAAAAATATAAAAATAATGAAGAGGTTAAATATGACCTTTTAGATAATATTAACTTGCTAGGAGATTTAGATAAACACTATAGCAGAAAAGAAAATTTAGTATTCCCTTACCTAGAAAAGTATGGTATTATAGCTCCGCCTAAAGTTATGTGGGGAGTAGATGATGAAATAAGAGAAGATATAAGAAATTGCAAAAAAGCGGTTTCAGAAGAAAAAGAAGATAAAAGTAAGATAATAGAGATGATAGAAAATTTGATTAATAGAATAGAAGAGATGATATATAAGGAAGAACATATTTTATTTCCTATGTGTATGGATACACTTACAGAAGATGAATGGTTAGGCATAGAAGAGGAAAGTGATGAAATTGGTTACTGCATAACTGAACCGGCAGGAAAGTGGAAACCTTTAAGAGTAAATGTAGAAAATAAAGAAGAACATAAAATAGGAGAAGAAAATGATAAGGGATATATAAAGTTTGACACAGGAATTTTAAAGGTTAATGAATTAAGTTCTATGCTTAATACCTTACCCTTTGATATAACCTTTGTAGATAAGAATGGGATTGTTAAATATTTCTCTAACAGTAGTGAAAGAATTTTTGCTAGAACTAAGGCGGTTATAGGAAGAACCGTAGCTAATTGTCATCCGCCAGCTAGTGTTCACGTAGTAGAACAGGTGGTGGAAAATTTACGCAGTGGTAAAAAGGACCATGAGGATTTTTGGATTAAAATGGGGCCTAAGTATGTGTTGATTAGATACTTTGCAGTAAGGGATGAAAAGGGTGAATTTTTAGGGGTTTTAGAGGTAACTCAAAATATTCAGCCTATACAAGAGATAAGCGGAGAAAAACGTTTAGTTGATTAAAAGGAAAAGGATGTTCTGGTGAAGTATGCGAATGAACATCCTTTTTTTGATAAAGCATGCAGAAAAGTTTACACTTATTTCATTAGGAATGGGGTGAAACAATGAAATGCTTAACTGCATGACCTTATAACTAATAATGGTTTAAAAAAATGTGAGATTGTTAAAAAAAAACTATCCTTACAGATAGTTTAGCATAATTTAATGAAAATTAAAAGGAAGATTGCTAAATTTTTTGAAAAATCACATCTTTTTTAAGGCGGAAAAATCTAAAATGGATATGGTATCTTTATCATAATCTATAATTCCTTCTTCTTTCATTTTTATTAATTCCCTAGATAATGAAGGCCTTTGTACACCTAGCTTATCAGCCCATTCTTTTTTTGACATACCCAATTTTATGGTGCTTTCACCACTGCTTATATATTTATTGTGTAAAAATTCACAAATTTGCTGTCTAATAGTTTTTAAAGTTACTTGCTTTAGTTTTGAGCTTAAATTAACTGCTCTATTAGAAAGAGTTCTCAAATATTGATATAAAAAGGAAGAACTTTTTTGACATAATAAGGCTACAGAATCTTTAGGAATATGCAATACAGTAGATTTGGTTTTTGATATCACTGTCATAGGGTAGGTATTTTTATCACCAAAGATCAGATTTTCGCCAAAGGTATCACCTTTTTTAAAATGAGCCACTGTAAGAACCTTTCCATTGGAATCTATTTTTTGAATTTCTACTTCACCTTCTAATACAATGCTTAGATTAGTGCAAGTTTCATCTTCTACAAATATAATATCTTCTTTTCCGTAAGGCTTTATAGAATAGTCGGTGGAGGAAAAAAAGTCTACTAATTCATCTCTATTAAAGTCTCTAAATAAATGATGTTCTACCAAGTAATTAATATATATTTGAATACTTATATTAATCCACTCCTATCTATTAAACTAATTGAAAATAATTATTATTTATAATACAGTATTTTTTAATATATTACAATAGAAGTGCTATAAATCTAATATTCACCATTGTAAATTTGATTTAATATTGATAATGTATATGTGTAAAAATATAATAAAATTAATTAGGGAAAGTGAAGGGAAAGAAAGATGGAATATATCATATCGATTACCGTTGGAGCTATTATAGGTTATGTAACAAATTGGCTAGCAATAAAGATGTTATTTAGGCCACGAAAGGAAATAAGGATTGCAGGAAAAAGAGTGCCCTTTACGCCTGGACTTATACCTAAAGAAAGGACACGAATTTCTGCCAGTGTGGGAAAGGCTATTGGTGAACATATATTGACCAAGGAAACCTTAATAGAAGCACTAGATAATGATAGAGTAAAAAAACATATAAATGATTGGATTGGGGAAAAGGTTAAGGAGTTTCAAAGTAAGGCTAATTCTTTAGAAGAATTATTAAAAAAACTTTTAGCTCAAAGATATACTAGAGTTAAGGAAAAGGTAAGAAGTATATTAGTAACTAACATAGTACAGTTCATTAAGGCTGAGGAAAATAAAGATAAGTTCACAGAAATTACTAGGAGATTTATTAAGAAGTCCTTAATGGCAGCGCCAGAAAGTTTAGTTAGTAGTGAATACTTAATAAAGACGAAAGAATTTACTATAAGTAAGTTAAAGGAGCTTAAATGTTCTAAAGGTTTTAAGGCTAAGTTACACATTTATATTGAAAAGAACATCGGATTATTAGAGCAGTCGGAAAAATCTTTGCAGGATATATTGCCTAATGGAATTATAGCTTCAGTTAAGTCCTACATATATAACTCTAGAGAAGAAATTTGCCAGGGAATAAGCAAGATTTTAAAAGAACCCAATGTAAGTAATAGGCTAAAAGTTGCAATAGGATCTATGATAAGCAATAACCTTAATCCTTTAGTGGCGGCCTTTATAAAAACAGATACAGTTTATAATAAACTTACCGTTGCTATGGATGATTATTTTAAGGAAGATGAAAATCAAAAAAATGTTGCTATGATATTAAATGATAGTATACAAAGGCTTTTAGAAGATAGGATAGGAGATCTGTTAAAGAAGATATCTGAAGAAGATAGGGCTACCTTAACCAAAGCATTAGTTGATATGTTAGCAGAAAATGTTCTTACAGATACTGTAATAGATAATGTTTTTGAGGAATTGGAAAAGGGCTTTTTAAAATATGCTTCCTTGGATCAAATGCTTACTAATATTAATGAGGAATATGACGGCAAGGTTGCGGAGTTTATTATAGATAGATTTTTGGAATATGTTTCAGGAGAAAATTTTTTATTATTTGTAGATAAATTAACAGGTTGGGCTTTAGATGAAGTTGGGAAAACTATACCAGCAGCAATTATGGGAGAGGATCTGGATAAAATAACTGATGCAATAACAGAAGCTTGGGAAGCTTTATTCCAGAGATTTCTTAATAATGATGCACAGAAAATCATTGCAGCTATGGATATATCAAATGTAGTAGAAGAAAGAATTAATAGCTTTGACGTTGTATATACGGAAGAAATAATACTATCTTTAGCTAAAAAAGAGCTAAGTGCTATTACTTGGTTAGGAGCTTTACTAGGAGCAATAATGGGAATTTTATCACCTTTGCTATCTAATCTTTATTAGTAAATCCCTCACTTGTAAAAGTGAGGGATTTATATTTCTTAATTATACACTTAGTTCACCGTGTTTTTCGTAGTGGGCTACCTGTTTTATAGAGTTATCTTCATTTACAAAGACCACTGTAGGCTTGTGTTCTTTTGCTTCCATCGGTTCCATTTGGCAGTAAGCCATGATTATAATCTTGTCTCCTTTTTGAGCACATCTAGCTGCTGCACCGTTGAGGCATATTATACCGCTACCGGCTTCTCCTTCTAGGGCATAGGTTTCAAATCTTTCACCGTTATTAATATTAACAATAGCAACCTTTTCATATTCTAAAATTCCTGAAGCTTTAAGTAAAAGGCCATCTATAGTAATACTACCTACATAATTAAGATCTGCTTGAGTCACTGTAGCTCTGTGAATTTTTGATTTAAGCATGTCTAAAACCATGTAAATTCCTCCAATTATACATTTATCGTTATATTATCTATTAGTCTTGTTTTTCCGAAAAAAGCCGCTAGAGCTATAAGCACAGGCTTGTTAACTTTTTCAACAGGCTTTAAGTTAACACTATCTACGATTTCTACATAGTCAATCTTACATAAGGGTTCTTTTTCCAAAATGCTTTTTATGTATGTAATTATGGTTTCACTGTCTCTATTACCTTCAAGTATAAAGTCCTTTGCCGCCAGTAGACTTTTACTAAGTATGACAGCCGCTTCACGTTCTTGTGGATTAAGATGAACGTTTCTAGAGCTTTTTGCAAGACCATCCTCTTCGCGGACTATAGGACAAGCAATGATTTCAATATCCATATTTAAATCTTCTACCATTCTTTTTATAACTGCTAACTGCTGTGCGTCTTTTTCGCCGAAATAAGCCCTGGTTGGTGTTACAATATTAAAAAGCTTAGTAACTACTGTGCATACTCCTCTAAAATGTCCAGGTCTACTTCTTCCGCATAGTTCATCTGTTAAACCTTCCACTTCTATAAAAGTAGAAAAATTGCTAGGATACATTTCTTCTACGCTAGGATTAAAAATTAAGTGTCCGCCAGATTCTAAAACCTTCTTTACATCCCTTTCTAAATCTCTTGGATATGTATCTAGGTCATCCTTTACATTAAACTGAATAGGATTTACAAAAATACTTACTACTACCTTGTCATTTTCCATGCTAGCTCTTTTTATAAGGGAGCAATGACCTTCGTGCAAGTATCCCATAGTTGGTACAAATCCTATTGATAAGCCTGCCTTTTTCCAACTATTAATTTGATCTTTAACTTCTTCTATTCTATGAAAAATCATTATTTAACCTCCTAGTAGAGTTTTTCTATTATAGAATCATCTATGCTAAATTGATGTTCTTCACCTGGGAAAAGTCCTTCTTCAACTTCTGTTTTATAGGATTTGATGGAGCTTTTTATTAACTCTCCTACTTGACTGTACTGTTTTACAAACTTAGGTTTGAAGTTATTAAACATACCTAGCATGTCTTGATAAACTAAGATTTGCCCATCACATCCCTTTCCAGCGCCAATTCCTATAGTTGGAATAGTTAGCTTGGAGGATATTAACTGAGCTAATTTGGCTGGTACACATTCCAAGGTTATAGCAAAGGCACCAGCAGCTTCAATAGCTAAGGCATCCTCTATAAGTTTTTTTGCAGCAGCTTCTGTTTTCCCCTGTACCTTAAAACCACCAAAGGCATTTACAGATTGGGGAGTAAGACCTATGTGACCCATTACAGGAATTGAAGCTTTTACAATTGCCTTAATATGCTCTACAAATTCAGCGCCACCTTCAAGCTTAACGGCTTGGGCGCCGCCTTCCTTTATTAATCTACCCGCATTATAAACGGCATCATATACAGAAGTTTGATAGGACATAAAGGGTAGATCGCTTATTACCATAGCTTGCTTTGCAGCTCTAGTCACTGCCTTAGTATGGTGTATCATATCTTCCATAGTTACACTAAGAGTATTTTCATAACCAAGACATACCATGCCTAAGGAGTCTCCTACTAAAATACCGTTTATTTCACATTCATCTATTAGTTTAGCCATTGAGTAATCGTAAGCTGTAAGCATAGTTATTTTTTTGCCTGCTTCCTTAGCCTTTTGGAAGCTTATTGTAGTATTCTTCATCTAATTCACTCCTTGTTGAATCTTAAACCAAAATGCAGCTTTTCTCTAGCTGCCTATAAGGAAAATTTAACATACTGAATTTAGTAAATCAAGGAATAAATTATTATTTTGGATTTTTTTCTAACAATATGTTTCAGTTATAAATTTGAAAATCTATAAGCTTAATGCTAAAATGTAAGAAAGATTTTTGAAGAGTTAGTAGATTATAGATAAGAATCTTATAACTTTTGAGGTGTAATAATGAGAATTTCTAAAGGTAAGATATTAGGTTTATTAATAATTTTTATCTTGGTTTTTATAGTTATTAAAAATAATAGGTATAGTGGTTATAGGCTTGTACCTGTTACTGATAAAGTGACAGTACACTTTTATAAGCCAGATAATTGGCAGTCTGCCTACATATATTACTATAATGGCGAAGTGACAGGGCCTATTAGACCTGGAATGGAAATGACTCATGAAGAGGGTAACTGGTACTGCTTTATCATTGCAGATTGGCCCTGTGCAGATGTATTTTTTTATAGCCATGATGGAGAGCAGATACCAGAATTGGGCAAATCAGCACTAAGAGTTAGTGGAGAAGTTTGGTATAAGGATGGAGTTTTGTACTCAGAAAAACCAGAAGATTATCAAAAGAAAGGAGGCGAGAAGTAACTTTTTGCCTCCTTTAATGTGTCAAGAAATAAGCCTATAACTTTTTCACATTTGTGGCCTGTTCGCCCTTCTCACCTTGAGTGATATCAAAAGTTACCTTTTGGCCCTCCTCCAGGGATTTAAAGCCATCACTTTCTATGCTGGAATAATGAACGAAAACATCCTTTCCATCATCGGTGGTGATAAAACCAAATCCTTTTTGAGCGTTAAACCATTTAACTGTACCTTCCATCTAAAAAACCTCCTAGAAATAAGAAAATGCATGGGTTGATATATTCCCCAGTTATAGTGTAACTAAAAATATGATAATTATTCTTTCTAGTTATAATTAAAAAACAATGAAAAGGGCTATAAAAGCTATATAAAGGGCAGCTGTAAAAAATTTACTTGTTTTTTTAAGTGATTAAAGGTATTATAGCATAAGCGCAAGATTCAAAGTTTAATATAAATAAAATCGGGGTGATAGTCATGGAACTTAAAATTTTTGATTCTCATGCACATTATGATGATGATCAATTTAATAATGATAGAGAACAGGTGATAGAGGAAATTCACAAAGCTGGTGTAGTTGGAGTGTTAAATTGTGGATCAAGTTTAGAAGGAGCCAGAACTTCTTTTAAGTTAGCAAATCAATATGATTTCTTTTATGCGGCAGTAGGCATCCATCCTGAGAATGCTTATGAATTAGACCTCAACGCCTTGCAGGAAATTGAGAACATGGCTATTAGTAGCGATAAAGTTAGGGCTATAGGAGAAATAGGTTTAGATTATTATTGGGATGAAAATCCACCAAAAGATGTGCAAAAAGAAGTTTTTCGAAAGCAGATGGCCTTAGCAGAGAAGCTTGATTTGCCAGTAGTTATTCATGATAGAGAAGCTCATGAAGATACTTTAACTATAATTAAGGAATATCCAAAAGTAAAAGGTGTAGTTCATTGTTTTTCTGGTAGTGTTGAATTTGCAAGACAATGCTTAAAGGAAGGTTATTATATTGGTGTAACTGGTGTAGTAACTTTCAAAAATGCTAAGAAAATAGTAGATGTAGTAAGAGAAGTTCCGATGGATAGATTGTTGGTAGAAACTGATTGTCCTTATATGGCACCTACACCTTTTAGAGGGAAAAGAAATAGATCAGATTATATTCCTTACATAATAGAAGAAATAGCTAAAATAAAGGGATTATCAGCCTTAGAAGTCTGTGAAAAAACTAGACAAAATATAAAGGACTTGATAAATTTATAATGTTGGTTTAAAATGTAAAAGAAACATTTATATGGAAAAAATAATAAAAAGTGTATATTTTTTAGAATGTGGGCGTATAATTTAATGTATTCACTTTAACCGGGTGAATATTCCCGCTGTATGAAAGACTGTAAGTTAATAAATTGGAATCATATATATTATTTTATATTATATGCACAAATGTGCTTTATGACAGTCCAAATACAGACAGAAGCAGCGAGAGTTTTTGAGTCTTCTTTTGCTTCTGTAAAAAGGGAGGAAAATGATGAAAGAAATAAAAAACAGAATAGTGAAATTCATTTCCTTTGGTCCCAAGTCAACATTTTTGTTGATTCTATTGATAATTGGATGTCTATCAATAATTTATAACTTAAGAAAAGAAGTTACAGTTATTGTGGATGGGGAAGAGAAAAAAATCATAACCTATTCATCAAGCTTAAGAAATACTCTTAAGAGGAATGCAATAACTGTAGGACCAAAGGACAAAATTACACCCGGTTTAGACAGCAAAGTAAAAGATGGAGATAAAGTTATAATAACTAGAGCTGTTAATATCAATGTAATAGTCGATGGAAAAACGTTGCAGATACAAACTGCAGAAAAAAACGTTGAAGAAATGCTTGTAGCTGAAGGAATTACAGTAAATGAGTCCGACAAGGTTAATCCTCCAAGGACTCAGGATATCGCCGATGGAATGACAGTAAAAATCACTAGGGTTACTACTCAACTATTAAAGGAATCGCAAAATATTGAATATTCAACAGAGGTTAGAAAAGATCCAGATTTAGCAAGCAATGTAACAAAGACTATTCAAGAAGGACAAACTGGTGAAAGAGAAATTACTACAAGAGTTGTTTATGAGGATGGGAAAGAAGTTTCCAGGGAGGTTATTAGTGACGTAGTTACTAAAGAACCGGTTAAAAAAATCCTACTACAAGGAACTCTTGGAGTATTAGCTCTTGACCGTGGTGGTACTCAAATTACTTACAAAAGCGTTATAAGAGTTAAGGCTACAGCCTATTGCCCATGCAATATCTGTACTGGTAAGTATAGTTCTAGTGCTGGATATAACAGAACTGCAATGGGAACTCAAGCAAAAAGAAATGCTAACGGCTACAGTACTATAGCTGTAGACCCAAGGGTTATTCCCCTAGGTACAAAGGTATATGTAGAAGACTATGGATTTGCCATAGCTGAAGATACCGGTGGAGCTATTAAAGGAAATAAAATAGATGTCTATTTTCCAAGTCATAGCCAAGCTCTACAGTGGGGAGTAAAGTATAAGAATGTTTATATCTTAAAATAGAAGCCATTAGGCTTCTATTTTACTTTTTCTGAGAAAAGCATATAATATATTTATAGAAATTTAAGTATTGCCATACTAATTGGAGGAAAATATGATTAAGGAAGTAATAGTAGTAGAAGGAAGAGATGATGTAACTGCCGTTAAAAGAGCTGTGGATGCAGAAGTAATAGCAGTAGGTGGTTTTGGTATAAATAGTAAAGTTATTAATAAGATTAAAGAGGCACAAGAAAGACAAGGGGTAATAGTGCTTACAGATCCGGATTTTGCTGGTGAAAAAATAAGGAAAATTATATCTAAGAGAGTTCAAGGAATAAAGCATGCATACATATCTCGTGAAGAAGGGAGCAAAGATGGAGATATAGGTGTAGAGAATGCCTCTCCTCAGGCCATAATTGAAGCTCTAAATAAGGCCCACTGTGAGACTAAAGAAAAAAGAGAGGAATTTAATATGCAAGATATGTTTTTCTTTAAGCTCACCGGTAATGAAGAGGCAAGTAATAGAAGAGCTAAACTAGGAAAGTTATTGGGTATAGGTTATGGTAATGCTACAGCCTTTTTATCCCGATTAAACAATTTTGGAATAAGTAAAGAGGAGTTTGTTCAAGCTATTAAAAAAATAGATAATATAGAAAGTGGAGAAAGATAGTATGGATAATTTTAGTACTAAAGAAATTGTAAGAAAATATGGTTTTAAATTTACAAAAAGTTTAGGACAGAATTTTTTAATAGATAATTCTGTGGTTACAGATATAGTAGAGGGAGCTCAAGTAAGTAAAGAGGATTTTGTAATAGAAATAGGTCCAGGAGTAGGGACCTTAACTAGAGAACTTCTAAAGAGGGCAAAGGCGGTATGTGCTATCGAATTAGATAAAAGCTTAATACCAATTTTGCAGCAGGAGCTAAAGGACTTTGATAATTTTCAGCTTGTTAATGAAGATGCGCTGAAAGTTAATTATAATGAAATCATAGGAGAAGAAGAAAGTGTAAAGCTAGTAGCAAACCTTCCTTATTATGTGACTACTCCAATTATCATAAACTTGCTTACTGGAGGATATTCCTTTAAGTCCTTAACAATAATGATTCAAAAGGAAGTGGCGGAGAGAATGAATGCAGTTCCTGGAGGGAAGGATTATGGTTCCCTTTCTTTATTAGTGCAGTACTACTGTCGTACAGAAATTATTAGAAAGGTACCGCCAACTTCTTTTATTCCTCAGCCTAAGGTAGATTCTATTGTTATTAAATTAGAAAAACTAGACACTCCTAGGGTACAGGTACAGGACGAAAAATTATTTTTTAGCATTATAAGAGATGCTTTTAATATGAGAAGAAAAACTCTTTCTAATGCTTTGAAAAATATTAGCATAGGAAAAGAAAAGCTAATGAAAGCCTTTGAAGAAGCAAGCATTGATCCTAAAAGGAGAGGGGAAACTCTTTCTATTGAAGAGTTTGCCAAACTATCAAATAAAATAAAAGCTTATGAATAAAATTTTACATATATGTTCACTTTTAGCACCCTTCCTCATATATTATATTGAATAATATTGTGGAGGGATAATACGGTGGCTCATAAAAAAGGATATAGTAGATATTTTATAATATTACAGCAGGACGAGAACGGCTATTCAGTATCTTCAGATAAGCTGCCTTCCGGTTATACTAAATTGGAGACGAAAAGTGATAAGTGCAAAATAACCTATTATGTACAGAATATAAAAAAGGAGTTAGAGCCTTATTATATGGTTCTAATCTGCAACAAGAAGGACACTAAAAAGATTATCAATCTTGGGGAAATGAACATAGATGAGCATGGTAGAGCAGAGATAACATATGAATATAACACAAGCAACATTGCTGGTACAAATTTGCCTATAGATGTAGTAACGGGAGCAGCAATAGTCAAGCAGGATGGCAGTAATCTTATTTCCGTAATGAGCGGTTTTGCTTCGGCGGATCCACCATCAGATTGGAGAAGCTTCCAGTTGATTAATGAAAATAGAAAGGAAAGTATATCTGAAGAAAGGGTAGAAAAGGCCGAAAAGATTGAGGGAAAATCTGAAGAATCTAATAAGGAAGATAATATATTAGAAAAATCTCTAGAACAGAACAAGGTTTTTGAGGAGTATGAAAGAAAAATTGAAGAATTAAAGCAATTGCAGGATAATAAGGAAGAAAGTGAAGCAGTAAAGGCTGAAGAAATCCTTGAGCCAACGGAAGAAGTTAAGGAAAGTGCTAGTCAAAATATAGAAGAAGTAATTAAGGAAGAAAAAGTAAGACAAGAAATAGAGGAAAAAATTAAAAAGGAAATAGAAGAAAAAGTAAGACAAGAAATAGAAGAAAGAGTTAAGAAGGAAATAGAAGAAAAAGTAAGGGAAGAGTTAAAAGAAAAAATAAGTCAGAATGAAAATGTAAAAACTGATACTTCTAAAGTAGAAGAAAATACTGAAATAAAAGGTGACTTAGATAGAAGTGAAGAGATAAAGGATGAGCAAAGGGCTCTGGAAGAGAAAGTTAATGAAGAGATAGAATATCCTTTAGGTACTGTAGGAGACTTCTTTAGAAAATTAGCTCAGGACTTTGAAGAAGTAGATGGTATATGCACAGAGATAAAGAGATGTAAATGGTATAGAGTTAATGTTGAAAGCTTGCAGGATATGAATGCTGTGGAAGACTATAATAAGTATACCATAATATATTATCCTATGACGAGCTATTACCAATATATAAGTAAATATAAGCACTATCTATTAGGTTACAAATACGATAAAGATGGAAATATGAAATATATTGTTTATGGTATACCTGGCACAAGAAATATTTATGATCAACCTTATGGTGGAAAAACTGGATTTGTTACTTGGGTATCAGAAAACGAAGGGGATACTAGAGGGGAACAATTAGGTTATTGGCTAATGTTCTATGACTTTAAGTCATCAGCGGTAGTAGTCCCAGTTAGAAAATGATAAATTGATCACTAGCTTAGGTTATATTTTTCTCCCCATTCTAATATAATTTACCAATAGTACTGGGAAGGGGAAAGTTTTATATGAGTATAATTATATTAAATAGAAAGAGGTTGGGAGTAACTATAATAGTATTAGGCCTAATGCTAGTGCTAGTAGGAATAGAAATAAGCTTAAGCCACAGATTGAAAACCACAGTACTAATTCAAAATGGTTTTGCAAATTTAAAGCAATATACTATTGAAGATAGTGGTTTAACATATAAGCTTCCTGATAGCTGGGAAACATCGCGGCAGGATTTAGGTGGCGGAGATATAATTTATCATAATAATTTCATCTATACCGATGGAAATGTCCATGGTTTTATTCAACTTTGGAATTCAAAAGGAAAAGACTTAAAGAGCTTTATAGATAGCGGTAAATCTAGTGCTTATAAATCAGATCAAATAAGCAATTATGAGTATAAGCCTATTACTATAAAGGATAATAAGGCCTATTTGCTAACCTATAATGCAAAAACTTCTTCAGGAAAGGACATGAAGGCTATTGAATACTTTATAGATAGTGGAAAAGACTTCTTTAGAATGGCCTTCTTTGTTCCTAGCGACAAATATAAGGAAAATATGCCGGCCATCTTTGATGCTATTGTTAATACTTATGAAAAAACTCAATAATGTTGATTAAATATTCCTCAAGTATTATAATTTTAATGTGAGAGTAGAGAAGCATTATGCTTCTCTTTTATTTTATCAGATTAATTGAAAGGAGAGGGGTTGTACATATACAACCGTAATTTATGAAAAGAGTATATAAAAATATATCTGCATTTATATTGTTGATAATTATGATTTTTTCAACCACTGGCTGTCAAAAAATAAATGACTTAAAACTAAAAATGGGGTTAATTAACAATGACTTTGAGTACATTAAGGAAGGTAAAGCGGATAAAATTATTATTCAAAGCACTAGAGATCTAGGCTTTAGATTTGTTGTAACAGATAAGAGTACCATAGGGGATTTGTATGATATACTTTCTTCTGCTAAAAAGGTTGATCAAAAGTCTGAGTTACAACCAGACTATATATTTGAAATACATGAAAATGGTATGGTACATAAATTTAATTATATTACTGGATTGGACAAAAATGATTATGGTAATTTATATAGTGATGATGCCATTTACATCGTTTCAAAAAGAATAGACCATGATATTATTAGAAACCTATGGAATTATAGAGCACCTAGAGAGTTTAAGGTGACCTATTATGGTTCAATAATACAATTTTTAAGGAATTATACGGAAAAGTTAACTGCAAATGGCAATAAGGTTGGTATAGATCTATCCCAAGATGTAGAGGGAGCGAAGTATTTATTGTCCACAGAAATAGAAGAATTTAAAGAGAATTTATCGAAGACTATAAGTACTGCGGAGCTTGTTGATAATAATAGTGAGGAATTTGATGTATTAGTTACTATAAAGACGCAAGGATATAAGACAACAGTGTATAAAGCCATAATTACGGTAAATGACAAGATAGACAAGAGTGAAACTAAGTATTATATTTATAATAAATATGAAAATGGAGAATGGGAAATTAATGTTACAGACACTAAACCCAATAAGTTTTAGAAAGGACGTGACTTCATGGGAAATTGCGACACTTGTGCCAGCAAACAAAGCTGTAGTAGTAAAAATCAAAACTCTTGTTCCAAACTAGTTCCAAGCCATGGGAAAATTAAAAATATCATTGGCGTAATCAGCGGTAAAGGGGGAGTAGGTAAATCTACAGTAACAGGTCTTACTGCTTTAGAGTTAACTAAAAAAGGTTATAAGGTAGGAGTGCTAGATGCGGATATTACTGGTCCTTCCATGCCAAGATTCTTTGGTCTACAGGAGGAAAGAGCTACTGGTATTCCAGGAGAAAAAGAGAATCAGGTTATATTCCAACCTGTTATGAGTAAAAGTGGAATAAAAGTTATGTCTCTAAACTTTTTAACAGAAGTAGAGGATGAGCCTGTTATTTGGAGAGGACCTATAATCACTAGAGTACTTGGCCAAATGTTTTCTGATACAGACTGGGGAGAATTAGATTACTTATTAATAGATATGCCTCCAGGAACTGGTGATATTGCTCTTACCGTTATGCAAAGCTTCCCTTTATCATCAATAATGATAGTATCAACACCACAGGACATGGTGTCTATGATAGTAAAGAAAGTAGTAATAATGGCTCAAAAGCTTAATATTCCTATACTAGGAGTAGTAGAGAATATGTCATATGTTCAATGCGGTAACTGCCAAGAAAAAATAAGAATTTTTAGCAAGAAAAGTGCAGAAGAACAAGCGGACTATCTTGGCATACCATTGATAGCGGAATTGCCAATAGATATAGATCTAACGGAAAGTATGGAAAATGGAGAAGTTGAAAGATACGTATTTAATATTTCTAAATATGAGAATATAATTAGTAAAATTGTATAGAATATTATTTGTAAGCAATGAAGATGGAAGCTTTGGAGGTGTTGTTAATGATTCCTAAGGTGGATAAGGATACTTGTATAGGATGTGGCTTATGCCCTTCTATATGTCCAGAGGTTTTCGAAATGCAAGATGATGGTAAAGCAGGTACAATAGTTGATGAAGTTCCTTCAGAATTTGAAGATAGTGCTAAGGAAGCAGAAAGCAGCTGTCCTGTAAATGCAATCGAAGTAGAGTAGATTAAAAAAAGATAACCCAATTTTTTAGGGCTATCTTTTTTTATTATTTATTACTTGTTACATGGTAGCTGCTATTAGCTACTTTAGTTAGCTTTTCAAAGGGAATAAGTGCTAGTAATACTATGCATATAGCTGAATCTATAATTAAGAAACTACCGTTATATACAATAGAATACAATAGGGCAGAAGAATAACCACTTTCTGCAGCGTATTCAGCAAAGAATACCACACCAGATACTATATGACAAATAAATCTTAGAATTATGCCTATAGTAACACCTAAATACTTATTTTTTCTAAAGTAGCCAGCGATACCTAATGCTAAATAAGGGAGAGGATAATCTAGAAGTAATTGTACAGGATGGATCACATAAGGCCCTAAAATAAGGGAAATGATACCGAAGATGAATCCTGTTAACATACCTATTTCTGGACCGTACCAAAGAGATATAAGGAATATAGGTAACATACTTCCTAAGGTAACACTACCTCCTTGAGGTAATCTGTAGATTTTAAAGGTATCTAAAATTATAGTAAGTGCTAACATTATACTAATTTGTGCCAATAGTCTTGGCGTGAACTTGATTTTTCTTGCTCTGACCATAACAAACATTATTATAAGTAAAGCTACTACAGTTAAAATTCCTAGCGGTTGAGAGAATATATCCTTGAAATTTTCTAGGATGTTAATCTCTTTTACTCCCTCCCAGCTATTTTTAAGACTGTCTACGATTTTTTGAAAAAAACTAGACATATTGAAACCCCCTTTATTAAAATAAAAAAACCGCAACCCATAGGTGCGGCAATATGATCACATTAAAAAAAGTTCATATCTTGCTTCCCTACGCTGGTACTAACCAGATCAGGTATGAGGGTTAATGGTTTCAATAACCATTTCTCAGCTCATGGCACCCCTAGCATAAACCGATATTAAATTGACAATTTAATTGTAGACTAACCATTAGAAAAAGTCAACCAACCTATCATTATTATTTATTGAAGAATTATTTTTAGGTATATCTATCTTATCTCCTAACTTTACGTCCTTTGGAAGGCGACTTATTGAAATATCTATGGTATCTCCATTTTCTAGAGCAATAAAAGCTTCTGTTAGGTTTTTATCTATTATTTTTCCTTTCATCTGTTATCACCTCGGAATTATTGTGCATTTAATGTAACACAATTATTCCTGGAATTATTTCATAAAGGGATTATTGAAAGTTAATTTGCAATTTACTATCTGCTATATGCCACCAGGTATTTCCTGGGGAAAGGCTTACAATATTTCCTTCAGAATCCTTCAAAATAGTAGGAGAGTTTTCATCAGCCTTTAGCCAACTAATCTCAATGTATTTGCCAGCACTTATCACATAACCTTTACCTTGACCTAGAAGCTTTATTTCAAGACGACCGTCACTGAGAGTTTTTATATCAGTGAGTTGCACTACAATGTTTGAAGCAGTTATATTGGCACCAGTAGGTCTATCTGTTGAAGCTTCATTATCCATATATTTATAATACAGATTATCCTTAAATTCATAAGATGTACTGTAGTATGTACTGAGTTTCATGCTTACTTTTTTAGCAGGGCTAAGATCTTTGTCCCAGTAGCTCTTATTAAATTTTAAGGAAGCAATAGCTGGTTTTGTATATTTTTTGTTCATTATTAACCTTCTAAGTTTATCAGCAGAAGTATATAGGTTGTGAGGTGCTTTTCTTGAATTGTCTCTCCAATAGTATCCTCCATAGGCAAATTCATTCATGCTCATAAGCTTTTCCTTTTCAATAGATTCTAAAGCAGCAGGACTGCCACCACAATGACCAAAAGGAAGATCATATTCCTTTGCTATGGTTAAAAAATAAGGGCGGGCACTTCTTACCGGACCTATCTCTTTAGGGCTATTGGAATGAAATAAGGCTATAAATCTAGGTATACCACCTTCAGCCATGGTTTCATAAACAATATCTGCTTCTGATAGGCCGGACTGAGGTCTGGCAGGTTTAGAGTTTTCTACTATAACCATGAAAGGTATGTTATTATAAATCTCTTTTGTAACTTGAAGCCCTGTATAAGGAGATATATACTGCTCTGTTGGGCTTACATCTACCGGTTCTACAGCTTCTTTATTCTTATTAATTGAGTCTTCTCCTTCTTGCTGTTCTGTTTTGGGTAGATTTGCATTTATTTTTGGATTTTCTCTATTAAAGGTAGCATAACCGATTGCAGAGCCAACAAGAAGGAGGCATATTGTACCTAAAAGTCTTTTTCCCATGTTTCTTTTTCTTGGATTTTTGCCATACATAATTATTTAACCACCTTCATCTTATTATTTATTTAGCAGAATCCTCTTTGGATTATTAATACAAAAAAGGAATTAACTACAATATTATACTATATATCCTATAGTGGTTATACCAAATAAATAAATTAATATATGTCAACAAGAGAAAAAGAAAAAGAAATGAAAAAAAATAAAGGTGAATTGAAGTAATAGAGAATTATCAGATGGAAAGGAATATTTAATAATTGATAATAATATCTAATAGGAGTATAATAGCGTGGTACAATATATTGTGTAATGGGGGTCGTATAAATGCTACATGTTGTGAAGAGGGACGGTAGAAAGGACTCTTTTAATTCCGTCAAAATCACTGAAGCTATTAAAGGTGCAGCACAAGAGATTACCTTTAATTTGAAAGAAAGTGAGGCAATAGAATTAACTCAAAAGGTTATAAAAAAAATAGAGTCTTTGGGCTTTGATTATATAACTGTGGAAGATATTCAAAATTTAGTGGAAAAGACATTGTTTGAAAATGGTTACCACGAAATAGGTAATTCTTACTCAAATTATAGAAAAGAGAGAACAAAGATAAGAGAAATTAAATCCGACTTAATGAAAGCTATTGGAAGAATCGGTGTTGAAACAGACAGAGATAATGCTAATGTAGGAAATAATTTCAGTTCAAAACTATTGAGAATTGCCAGTGAATCTAATAAGTGGCACAATCTTGCAACAATGCCTAAGCATTTAGCCAAAGCTCATGAAAACGGTGATATATATTATCATGACTTAGATTCTTATAATCTTACTATAAATTGCTTACATATTCCTACAAAAGAGGTCTTAGAAAGAGGATTTAATACAGGTTATGGTACTATAAATAAGCCTAAAAGAATAGAATCTGCGGCAGAATTATCCTGTATACTATTACAATCCACTCAGAACGATATGTTTGGAGGTCAGTCCCATCCGGATTTTGACAATGATTTAGCTGCCTTTGTAGGACCCACCAGAGCAGAAATAAGGAAAGAATTAGAGGAATTAGGACTTAGTCAGGATCAAATTGATGCGGTAATAGATAAAAAATTAAAAAGGACTATTTCCCAGGCTATGCAGGGTATTGTTTACAATTTAAACACTATGCACTCAAGAGCAGGTTCCCAAGTGCCTTTTAGCTCAATAAATATTGGTATACCTAATTCTGAGGATGCAGCGTTAATTTGTGAAATATTCCTTTTAGAATATGAAAAGGGACTAGGAAAAGGTGAACAACCTATATTTCCTAATATAATTTTTAGAGTAAAAGCTGGAGTTAACAGAGAGCCAGGAGATCCATATCACTATTTGTTTAAGCTTGCCTGCAGAGTGGCAGCAAAGCGAATGAATCCTACCTTTATGAATATGGATGCGGACTTTAATAAAGAATATTTTGATAGAGGCATCATACCTGCAACTATGGGCTGTAGAACCTATATTATATCAAACATAAATGGAGAACCAGGAACAAAGGGTAGAGGAAACATAGCTCCAGCAACTATCAACTTACCTAGATTAGGAATTTTAGCTAAGGGCGATATAGACAAATTTTTTGAATTACTGGATAATAGATTAGCTTTAACTAGAGAAGCTTTACTACATAGATATAATGTATTAAAGAATTTAAAAGTAAAAGATTTACCTTTCGTTGCAGGTCAAGGTTTACTTAAAGGATCAGAAAATCTTCAGCCGGAAGATTCTATAGAACCAATTTTAAGACAAGGAACTTGGGGAATAGGATTTATAGGATTGGCAGAAACTTTAACTGCCTTGACAGGTAAACACCATGGACAGGACACAGAGGCAAGAGAATTAGGTTTAAAGATAATTAGTCATATAAGAAACTTTACAAATGAAATGACTAAGAAAGATAAATTAAACTGGAGCACCTATGCAACACCAGCAGAAGGTTTAAGTGGAAGGTTTATTATGCAGGATAAAAAAGTCTTTGGTATAATAGAAGGAGTTACAGATAAAGATTATTATACAAACAGCTATCATATCCCTGTAGGCTTCCCTATATCTATAAAGGATAAAATAGATATAGAAGCACCATACCATAAGCTATGTAATGGTGGTCATATTTCTTACTTGGAATTAGATGATACTCCTTCAGAAGAAGTTATTATGGATATATTAAATTATGCTTATAAGTGTACTAATATCAGCTATTTAGGGATCAACTTCCATATAAGATACTGCAAGGACTGTGGAACTCACTTACATATAGGACAGAGCAAATGTCCAAAGTGCGGAAGTCATAATTTACAGGGTGTATCTAGAGTAACAGGTTACTTAAGCTTAGACGAAAGATTTGGACCAGGTAAATCTGCAGAGAAAGCTGATAGAATATCACATACTTCTAAAAAACATAACTACGTATAAAAATAAGAAGGAGAATGTTATGGAAGAAAGGGTATATGTTAGGCTTTCTGGAATAGCTTATGAAAGTTTAGTAAATGGACCAGGTATAAGAAGAGTGCTTTTTTCACAAGGATGTAAACATAATTGCAAAGGTTGCTTTAATCCAGATACTCATTGCTTTGATGGAGGTAAAGAATTTGCTGCTGATGATTTAGTAAAAGATATTTTACAAAATCCTATGTTAAGGGGAGTAACCTTTAGTGGAGGAGACCCACTAGAGCAAGCGGATAAATTTGCTTACATAGCTTCAAAATTAAAAAGTAAAGGTCTAAATATTTGGTGTTATACCGGATATACCTTTGAATACATAATAGAAAACTCTCATAAGCACAAAGGGTGGAAGGAACTTTTAGATAACATCAATGTATTGGTAGATGGAAAGTTTCAAATAGAAAATAAAGTAGAAGGACTAAGATTTAGAGGTTCTAGTAACCAAAGAATAATAGATGTAAAAAAGAGCATGGTTTCTGGTGATGTGATAACTTTAGACTATTAAGATGATTTAATTATAAGCTTTTAATACATAAATTAGAAAATATTGATGATCAAGATGTCCCTTGTTCATCAATATTTTTTTGTAAATATTTTATAGTGGTATAATTTGGACTATCAATTTGCATCGAAATTTAGTAGCATTATGGTATAATTACTTATAGAAAAAAGAGGACAAGCATTTAATTTTGTATAAACAAAAATGGGGTGAGAGTAACCTTGAAAAAGAGGAAAAAGTTGATTAAGAAAAGTAGGATGTTAATTGTTGCTTTAATTTTTTCTGTAGTATTTATTTCCCTTATAGGTAGGTTAATATATTTAATGGCCTTTGAAGGAAATGTAGATTTAAAGCTTAAGGCCTTACAAAGGCATACTAAGACTATTGAAATAGCTCCACAAAGAGGCACAATTGTTGATAGAAATGGTTCTGAACTAGCTATTAGTATTAAGGTTTTCAGAATAGATGCAGACTTAAAAACCTTAAAAAAATATATTAAAAAGAAAAATTTATCGGAGGCTGATGTAACAAGGGATTTAGCCAGTGCGCTGGAAATGGATCTTTCTGAAATGGAAAAGATAATGAGTACCACAGATGCCGAGGGTAAGCCTTCTCAATTTGTATCTTTAAAAAGAAAAGTAGAAAAAAGTGTTGTAGATGCGGTAAAGGCTTTAAAGCTGGAAGGCATAATAATATCTGATGATGTAAAGAGATATTATACTAATGGGTCCTTCCTTTCCCATGTTTTAGGCCATATAAATATGAATGGAGATCCGGTAACGGGAGTAGAACTTAGTTATAATGATGTTCTTACAGGTATTCCAGGAGTAAAAGTGGTGGAAACAGATGCAGCAAATAATAGCTTACCCTATACTGAATCCACTGTTATAGAACCGGTAGACGGAAAAAATCTCATGCTTACCATAGATGAGAGAATTCAAGAGCTAGCGGAGAGAGTTGCCAAAGAAACCTATGAAGAGACTAAGTCCCATTCTGTTAGCATTACAATAATGGATCCTGATACTGGCGAAATTTTAGCTTTGACCAATTATCCAAGTTATGATCCTAACAATCCTAACACAGGAGCTGAAACAAAGGAAGAGATTCTAGAGATGTGGAAAAACAGAGCAGTAACTAATGTTTTTGAACCTGGTTCTATTTTTAAGGTTATAACTGCAGCAGCAGGCTTATACAATAATGCCCTTCAAGGAGGAAAAGAATTTTATTGCAGTGGCAGCATAACTATAGGAGGTACAACGCTATACTGTGATAAACGAGAGGGACACGGATATGAGGATATTTCAGACATAATAAAAAATTCATGTAATGTTGGCTTTATTCAGTTAGCTGAAAAAATTGGTAAAGAAAATCTATATAATTATATTCAGCTTATGGGATTCAGTCAAAAAAGTGGTGTAGATTTACCAGGAGAATCTGATGGATTAGTAACAAGCTTGCAAAATATGGGACCAGTAGAATTTGCAACAACATCCTATGGTCATGGAATTGCAGTAAATCAAGTTCAATATTTGGCTGCCTTTAACGCTGTTGCCAATGGTGGAACTTGGATAAGACCTCATGTTATGAAGGAAGTTTACTATTATAGGGATGGCAATAAAATAGTAGATAAGACCTATGATAACCTAGCCATGAGGACAGTCCTTTCCAAGGAAAAGGCTGCTGAGCAAAGAAAATATATGGAGAAGGTTGTATTAGAGGGAACTTCTAAGGCTACAATTATACCGGGATATAGCATTGCTGGTAAGACAGGAACCGCTAGTAAGGCTGAAAACGGAAGGTATTTAACTGGTAGATATGTATCATCCTTTGCAGGTATGGCTCCCGTTGATAATCCTAAGGTTACTTTAATAGTAACAGTAGACGATCCGGATTCATCTAATTATTATGCATCTTCTACCGCAGTACCTGCAGCCAAAAAACTATTTGAAGAGCTTTTTGTAATAATGAATATACCTCCTGACAAGCCAGAAGAACTAACTACAACGCAGGAGAAGAAAGAAGGCCAGCAGGATGAGCAAAAGAAAAGTGAAGAAGGGACAAAAGCCAGTGGAAATGAAGAAGCAAAGGCTACAAAAAGTACAAATGCTGGCAATAATCCAGAGCAATAGGCAGTAGATAGATTTCTGTATCAAAATATATAACTTTAAATATATAGCTATGTTTAAGAAAAGTGTTGATGGACAACCTTCTTTAGGTGTCATTAACACTTTTTTAAACAAAGATAAATAGTGAAGATAAAAGATAAAAAAGCTATTGAAGCTTAAGCTCCAATAGCTAAATTCTAGAACAATGCATTTTTTGTTGTTCTTGGGAAAGGTATAACGTCTCTTATGTTGCCCATACCAGTAATGTACATTATTATTCTTTCAAAACCTAAACCAAAGCCGGCATGCTTGGTGCCACCATATTTTCTAAGCTCTAGATACCACCAGTAATCTTCTTTCTTAAGGCCTAGTTCATCAATTCTCTTTTCTAACATATCTAATCTTTCTTCTCTTTGGCTTCCGCCTATTATTTCACCAACACCTGGAACAAGAAGGTCCATAGCGGCTACAGTCTTGTTATCGTCATTTAATCTCATATAAAAGGCCTTTATTTCCTTTGGATAGTCTGTTACGAAAACAGGCTTTTTAAATACTTTTTCTGTAATATATCTTTCATGTTCTGTTTGAAGGTCACAACCCCATTTTACAGGATAGGTGAAATTCTCACCGGATTTCTGCAATAATTCAATAGCTTCAGTATAAGTTATTCTTGCAAAATCTGAAGAAACTACATTGTTTAATCTATCTAGTAATTCCTTATCTATAAAGTTGTTAAAGAACTCCATTTCCTCTGGAGCATTTTCCATTACATAATTGATGATATACTTAATCATGTCTTCTGCTAAACGCATGTCATCTTCAAGATCTGCAAAAGCAATTTCTGGCTCTATCATCCAGAATTCTGCTGCGTGTCTTGTAGTGTTTGAATTTTCAGCTCTGAAAGTAGGACCAAAAGTATATACATTTCTAAAAGCTAAAGCATAGGCTTCTGCTGCTAATTGACCGCTTACAGTTAGGTTAGTTTCCTTGCCGAAGAAATCTTCTGAGAAATCAATGCTTCCATCTTCTTTTCTAGGAGGGTTGTCAAAATCCATGGTGGTTACTCTAAACATTTCACCAGCACCTTCACAGTCGCTACCAGTTATTATTGGAGTATGGGTATAAATAAAGCCTCTTTCCTGGAAGAACTTGTGGATAGCAAAAGCTGCTAAGGAACGAACTCTAAACACTGCTGAAAAGGTGTTGCTTCTAGGTCTTAGATGAGCGATTTCTCTAAGGAATTCAAAGCTATGTCTCTTCTTTTGAAGAGGATAATCAGGAGAAGATTGACCTTCAATAACTACTTCAGAAGCTTGAATTTCAAAAGGTTGCTTTGCCTGAGGAGTAGCTATTAACTTTCCTGTAACCCTTAAAGAAGCGCTTACATTTACCTTTGATATTTCTTTAAAATTATCTAGATTCTGATCGAAAACTATCTGTATATTTTTAAGGAAACTTCCATCATTTAATTCAATAAAACCAAAAGCATTAGAAGCTCTAAGAGTCCTTACCCATCCTGATACTGTTATGATTTTATCTAGGTATTGGGAGGTGTTTCTATACAACTCCTTTACTAATATATTTTCCATGCTAAAGTACCATCCTTTCCGTTTATAGCTTAATTTTAAGTATACCTCAAAATGTGTATTTTGCAAGTTTTTTTGCTGTAAAGAAATACTTAAATGGAAAGAATCCTCATACACTATTATGGACAAGATTCTTTATTAATTGATAAGAGGGGTAATAATGGATCAACTAAAAAATTTTTCTACAATATTTATGAGTTTAATACTTGAAGGATTTCCTTTTTTAATTTTAGGAGCACTAGTATCTTCATTAATTCAATTGAAGATATCCGAGGAGAAAATAAGTAGTTTTAAGTCTAAAAGTAAAATATTATCCTTGCTAGTTATGGCGGTGGCCGGTGTCTTTTTCCCCGTTTGTGAATGTGCTATGGTGCCTATTGTTCGGAGGCTTGTAAAAAAGGGCATGCCTATAGGTATGGCCATAACCTTTATGACAGCAGTACCTATAGTTAATCCTATAGTATTTATGTCTACATACTATGCCTTTTTAGGTCATTCATACATAGCAGTTTTGAGGTTTGCTTTAGGAATAGTATGCTCTATTATTATTGGCTATTTGATGCAAGAGCTTACAGATAAGAATCCGCTAAAAGAAGAAAAAAGTCATCATGATCATCATTGCTGTTGTGGACATAGTCATCACCATGGTAATCATAAGAAGGAAAGTACAATAAAAGTTATAGTAGGTCATGTTAGCGAAGAGTTTTATGAAATAGGTCGATTCTTTATATTAGGAGCTTTATTATCTTCTCTTTTTCAAGGGATGATACCGAGGCATGTTATTTTAAAATTAGGCAGTGGACGAGTATCCTCTATATTAATGATGATGCTACTAGCCTTTGTATTATCCATATGCTCCGAGACCGATGCCTTTATTGCTAGAACCTTTTTTAATCAATTTACCGGCAGCTCTGTAATGGCTTTTTTAATATTTGGTCCTATGATAGACATAAAAAACACCATTATGCTATTATCAAATTTTAAATTGAACTTTATAATAAAGCTTATTTTTGTAATCTTTGCTGTATGTTTTCTTATTGCACTACTTTTGCCTATGCTTGGCTTGGGACTATAGGAGGTGATAAGATGAAAAGGACTTTTAATATTGATACTGCCCTATGGTCTATTGTGCTATTACTGCTCTTTTATACTTTTATAAAAATTATATATAGTGGGGAAATTAATAACTTTATTCATCCGGACATGATTAAGTATTCTATCTTTGGAGCTATATCAATTGGCATTATGCTAATCTACAATATTGTTAATATCTTCAGTGAAGCTGAGGAGGAAAAAGTAAGGTATGGATATTTTTTATTTCTTATACCGGTTATTATATATATGATTATAAAACCTTCTGGTTTAACTGAAAGAGCAGTTATTAATAGGGGAATAAACATGGAATTTTATAAGGCTCTTATGGCAGATGAAGAAGTTAGTGAACATCACCATGATCATAAACATAGTCACAGTCATGGTGATGGAGAAATAATAAGAAGAAATGGAGAATTAGTTGTAAGTAATGAAAACTTTTTTACTACCTTTAAGGAGCTATATAAAAATCAAGAAAAGTATCAGGAGGAAATTGTAAGAATTAAGGGGTTTGTGGTGAAAGAAAAAGGCGAAAGTGAAAGTTTCATATTATCAAGAATGGTTGTTTCTTGCTGTGCAGCAGATATGGAGGTCATAGGTATAAGATGTAAGTATAAAGATACTCCGTTACTTTATAATGGGCAGTGGGTAGAAATAAGGGGGAAACTGCAGGTGAAAGAAGCAGAAAAAGGGCCTATGCTTATGATAGAAAGCTTAACTCCTATAGAAAAGCCAGAGGACAGCTATATCTATAGGGACTGAAGATTGACAAGATATGTTAGCAGACTTATAATGACTTTATATTTAGTTTATTTATGTAAAATGGGAGGAGCATTTTATGTTGGACTTTCTAAAAAGGGGCTTTAAGCTTGTTGCGCCAGTCAGTGGAAAAGTTATAGATTTATCAGAGGTACCTGATGATATCTTTGCAGATAGAATGGTTGGAGAAGGAGTAGCTATTGATGCCACTGATGATATTGTAGTGGCTCCTGCAGATGGTGAGATTAGTTTAATATTTAAAACTAATCATGCCTTTGGAATGCTTTTGGACAACGATATTGAAGTTTTAGTTCATATTGGCTTGGACACTATATCTCTTGGAGGAGAGGGATTCAAAAGATTAGTGGAAGAAGGGCAGAGAGTAAAGGCTGGTGATCCCATATTAAAGGTAGATAGAGAATATATTACTTCAAGAAACTGTTCCTTAGTGACGCCGGTTTTGATAACTAATCATGATATGGTAACTTTTACTTCCTTTAACATAGGCAAAAATGTTACCGCTGGTAGTGATGTAATATTTGAATATAAATTGAAATAGGAAATAAAATAGTATATTATATTTTTAGTGATATGTTTTTTCATATCACTTTTTATTTTGTATTGAAAAATTGAAAGAGTGATATAATGGAAAAGTGGATTAAAGAAGATGAAACTTTGGATGATTTACAGCTGAAAGGTCTACATATAATTCAAAAAAAAGAGGGCTTCAGATTTGGAGTGGATGCAGTGCTGCTAGCTAACTTTGCTAGAGTAAAGAGAGGTATGAAGGTAATAGATTTATGCTCTGGAACAGGAATAATACCCTTAATACTAGCAGGTAAGACAGAAGCAGCCAAGATAACAGGATTAGAAATACAAGAAGATATGGTGGAAATGGCTTTAAGGAGTGTTAAATATAATAAGTTAGAGGAACGGCTTGATTTTTTAGCAGGAGATTTAAAGGATGAAAAACTTCTAAAGTCTATGGAAAAGGCGGATGTAGTAACAGTAAATCCTCCCTATAAGCTAAAGGGTTCAGGTATAGTAAATCCTGAAGATAAAAATGCTATAGCTAGACATGAAATTTTGGCTACCTTAGAAGATGTAATTAAGGCTAGTCGAATATTGCTAAAGGATAATGGACGCTTATACATGGTACATCGTCCAGAGAGAATTGCTGATATTCTCTGTCTTATGAGAAAATATAAAATTGAACCTAAAGCTATTAGAATGGTTCATCCTAATACTAAAAAAGCACCAAACATTGTTTTGGTAGAAGGACAGCGTGATGGAGGAGCTTTCTTAAAATGGCATCCACCTCTTTACGTTTATAAAGATGAGGGTGGCTATAGCGATGAAATAAATGAAATATACGGAAGAAGGTGAGCTTGTGTCAGAAGGTAAATTATATATGGTTCCTACTCCTATTGGTAATTTGAAAGATATTACTTTGAGAGCCTTGGAGGTTTTGAAAAGTGTAGATTTGGTAGCAGCGGAGGATACTAGACAAACATTAAAACTATTAAATCATTTTGAAATTAAGAAACCTTTAATAAGCTACCATCAACATAATGAAATGGTAAAAGGTGATGATATAATTCAAAGACTTAAAAAGGGTGAAAGTATTGCGGTAGTGACAGATGCTGGTACACCGGGAATTTCAGACCCAGGAAGTGTAATAGTTAAAAAATGTATTGAAGAAGGTTTGTCCTTTGAAGTGCTACCGGGAGCAACGGCTTTTACCACTGCATTAGTATGCTCCGGTTTAGATACAACTTCCTTCATATTTAAAGGTTTTATACCGAGGGAGAATAAGGAGAGGGTTAATCTTACAAAAGAATTAAAAGATCGTAAGGAAACTTTGATTTTCTATGAAGCACCTCACAGGTTAAAGGAAACCTTAGGTTTTCTACTGGAGGCCTTTGGAGATAGGAAAATATCTATTTGTAGAGAACTTACAAAGCTTCATGAAGAAATACTACGTTTGAACTTAAGTGAAGCTATAAAATATTATGAGTCAAATTCTCCTAGAGGGGAATATGTACTTGTACTTGAAGGTAAAAGCGAAGAAGAAATTGCAAAGGAAGAAAAGGCACTGTGGGAAAACTTGACTATAGAAGAGCATATTTTGAGCTATATGGAAAAAGGAATGACCAAAAAAGAAGCAGTAAAACAGGTGGCTAAAGATAGAGGTGTTTCTAAGTCTGAAATATATTCATATTCAATAAATCTATAAAATTTAAAAAAAAGTTACAATTTTGTTGTAGCTTTTTTTATTGTGATGGTATATCATTAGATATGTGGTAGGACAAGCATTTATTTGGTAAAAAGCTGTCTTAAAATACAATGAAATTGTTGACAATTACAATTGGATATAAAAAAGATTACACAAAGGAGGTGGAACCACTCTAGGCTAGTTAGCATAAGTTTGGGTGGGGTGTTTTGAAAAAGAAGATATTTACAGCACTTTTATCGCTGGGATTAGTTTTTTCAATGAATGTAACTGTATTAGCTGATACTATAGAGGAATTAGAGCAACAAAAGCAACAAATAATTCAACAACAGAATGAAGCAAAGGCACAAAGGGATGCATTTTTAAGTTCCTATAATAGTGTTAAAGAAACGGTAGAAAATTTAGAAACAGAATTACAGAAGATGGATTCTAAAATCGAAACTCTTATTAATGAAATAAATGAAAATGAAAGAGATTTACAAAATACTAAAGAAGAGATAGAAAAGACTCAGAATGAAATTATTAAAAAAGAAGCAGACATAAAAGAAAAGCAAGAAATACTTGATGAAAGAATGACAGCTCTATATAAGAGCGGAGCTAATGGATACATATCCGTGATATTAAAATCTAATGGTTTAGGAGATTTGATATCAAGAATAGAAGCTGTAAACAAGATAGCTGATTACGATAAAAAGATAATAAATGAAATGAATGAGCAGAAGAAGGAGCTAGAAGAGCAAAAAGCTGCCTTGGATTTACAAAAAGCAAAGATAGAAAAATTAAAGGAAGAAAATATACAGAAAAAGGTTGAATTAGACAAGTCTAAGAGTGAACAACAGGCAATTTTAGCTGAAAATCAAGCTAAGATGAAAGAGTTTGATGAAAAGGTAAACTATTACTATGATCTTATTAGTAAGTTAGAAGCACAAAAGAAGGAAAAGGAAAGACAGATAACTAATTTAAAAAATAGGACAATCAGTACTGTTTCAAGCTCATCAAGAGGAAGTGGTTCCTCAGCTAATTATTCAAGCGATGCCCTAGTTCAATATGCTTTAAGCTTTAGAGGAGTACCATATAAGTGGGGAGGTACTAGTCCATCAGGCTTTGACTGTTCCGGTTTTGTACAGTATGTATATGCACACTTTGGAATTAGGTTGAGTAGAACAACTTATACTCAGGTTAATGAAGGAACAGCAGTATCAAAAAGTGATCTTCGACCAGGAGATCTAGTATTCTTTGGTACAAAAGGATCCCCTCATCACGTAGGTATATATATAGGAGATAATTCCTATGTTCATGCACCTCAAACTGGAGATGTAGTAAAGATATCTCCATTAACAAGAAAAGATTTCTGTGAAGCAAGAAGAGTAAGATAGTAAAAACCGAAGGTATAATCCTTCGGTTTTTTTATGGTGAATTAAATATAAAAAAAGATGCAAAGGTATTATAACCTTTACATCTTAACATATTAAAGAAACATTATTTTTCGCTTTTTATATCATCTAAGCAATGCTTACAAATGTTTTTACCTTTGTAGTTAATAACATCTCTTGCATCTCCGCAGAATATACAAGCTGGTTCATATTTCTTTAATATAATCTGCTCTCCATCTACGTAAATTTCTAATGCATCCTTTTCAGCAATATCAAGAGTTCTTCTTAATTCTATAGGAATAACTATTCTTCCTAATTCGTCTACTCTTCTTACTACACCTGTTGATTTCATTTTTGTTCCTCCCTTTTTTACATGCTTCGACATATTTGTGATTATATTATAGCAAATATGTAATTAACAGTCAAATGCTGTTTATTTATTAACCTCATTAAATTGCAAATGATTTGCTAATTTTTTGATGAAGTTTTCTCTATTCATTAATATACTACCATATAATTGAAAAGTCAATATCTTTTTGCAAAATATATGTTTTTTTGACAAAACCCTAAACACGTTGAAAAAACATGGTTTGTAAAAATATTTTAAAAATTTTTACAAAAATTAATTATATATTTATGTAAAAAAGTAAAATTATGCAATGGAAAAAAATGAATTTTAAAAAATAGTAATAATATGGATTAAGTTTGAGGTATTTGTCGAAATATCAGTTTTTATCTCTGTTTTTTACTTTATTACTCATACATTTTTGAAAAAAATTTGATCTAAAAAATATGCTAGCAAAAATATAAGTAATAAATTATGGAAAATTTATAGATTATTATTTTTATTCTCTCTATATATAATATGAAGTTGTAAAAAAAAGAGAATTTTATTTTTAACTTTTTTTGCTTTTTAACTTATTTACTGTATATCATATAGACCTTATTATAATTTTTATTTCTATTCGTAATTATTTACATTTTTTAAAATAATTATACTTAGCTTTATAAATATTTGAATTGATTAATCTGAATTAATATTCTACAATATGTAGTGGCGTATATATCCACTTTCATAAATTTGCTATTCCCATATTTTTATTGTTAGTATATTATATATCTACGGCTTTTATTTTTAATAAATAGATGATTGGAGGAAATCATATGGCTAAGAAGAATATTATAGAAAGTCCTATATATGTAGCTATGTGTTACTTTAGTTGGTTTGTTATCTCAAATATATATTTTATGGTATTAAATATATTACTAATATTTTTTTTATTTGCTATTCAAGTAGATCTAGACAATATTTTTTATTACATAATGCTTTTTGTGGCTCTTTTACCAGTGGCTCCATCATTTACAGCCTTGCTTTCTGTTATGGGTAAACTGGTGAGAGAAGGGGATATAAACTTAACAAAGGATTATTTTAAAGCTTATAAGGAAAATTTCAAACAAGCTTTTTCTATAGGGGCTCTACTTTCTATCATAATAGTAGTTTTGCTGATAGATATTAGAATTGTTAAAACTAGCTCCCTTGCTTCTTTCTTAGTTCCGATTTTCTATGCTTGTATTTTTTCAATTTTGCTTATTACATTAAATGCCTTACCTATAGTATCTAGATTTTATTTGAAAACAAAAGATGTTTTAAAATTATCAGCTTTCTACATTGTGAAAAAGTTCAAAAACACTCTTCTGAATATATTGGGTATAGCTGCTGTGTTCTTTTTAGCCGATTATGCTCCTTCTTTTGCCTATATGTTTTTTGCTAGCATAATAGCCTATATTATTATGTTTAACGTGAAAAGCATATTACAGGAAATAGAAGAAAAAATAATTAATAATTAATAACATATTTTAATGGATAAATAGAATGTTTAACTTGTAATAAGTTTATATATACCGTATAATATAATTAGCAAAATGCATATAGCTTTTACAATTTAAAAGGAGATGTAGCAAATGGAACGTAAAAAGTTTGATATTAATCGTATTAGACAGCTAGCAGAGGAAGTGTCTAAAAATAATTTGGTTCCATATGAAGATTTACCTAAATATGATCTGTTTTTATCCCAAGTTATTGATTATTTAAATGATAAGTTTTCTGATGAAAAATACACCAACAATATAGTTCAGAATTATATAAAGAGCGGCGTTATAAGTAAGCCTGAAGATGGTAAGAAAAGAGGTTATACAAAGCTCCATTTAGCTCAGCTAGTATTGTTAAGTTATATGAGACCAGTACTTACCACTGAAGAGATTAGTAAGGTTTTTAGGCTGGCTTTTAATGAAATAAATGACCGCAGTGATGATATAATATCTTGGGAAAATGCTTATAAAATATTTGCAGATATTCAGCAACATAGTTTTGATGAATTTCTTAAGGTGGAATACTTTAATGATAACAAACTTCAAAAGTTTATTAAGGAAAGCAACCTATCATCTAAGGATGAAGAGAGAATATTTGTTTTTTTAACGGTAATGACATTAATAGCTCAAGCTAGTGCGATTAAAAAGTTAGCTCAAAAGATAGTTTCAGAATATGAAAGTGAATAGTTTGATTGGAAAATAGATAACAGTTTCTTACACTAAAGTAAATGTCGGTAAAATGGCATTTACTTTTTGTATTATTTTCTTTGCTAGCAGCCTAAATGGGCTCCGCCCTCTACGGTATAATAAATTCCAAAAGGACCCTTATCATGAACTATTTTTCCTTCATCTAATAGGGAAGCAAAGTCCTTGTCTGCCACTATTTTAATACCATCTATTATAAGCACTTCATCCCTTTCCTCTTCCTTATCCAAAACTACTCCAAAGGCTGGACCAGAACAGCCAAAGCCTCTTAAAACTATTCTAGCAGCGGATTTATTTTTCTTTTTAAGGTCATCTCTTAAGATTTCCTTAGTTGATTCTTCTATGCTTAGATTCAATTACATCACCCCTCACTTATATTGCTTTTACATAAGTATGATATAATATAGTATGTTTAATTAGTAAAAATCTAAACACATTTTAGAAGTCACAGACAAAAAGGTTGATTATGATGAATAATAATGCTCATAGTGTTAAGATTTCTGTTCGAAATTTAGTGGAGTTTACCCTAAGAAGCGGTGATTTAGATACTAGATTTACTACTTCTTCTAGGGCGGTGGAAGGAACTAGACTGCATCAAAAGCTTCAAAAGCTTAATAAGAAAAAGTTTGCCGAAATGAATATGGAATATATGTCAGAGGTGTTTCTTTCCTATAGCTTTGAAAGGGAAGGAATTTCATATATAATCGAAGGTCGAGCGGATGGAATAATTGTACCCTTGGAAAATAGCTTATATAAAAAGATAACCATAGATGAAATAAAAACTACTAGTCAGCCTTTAGAAAAGATTCATGAAGATTATAATGAACTTCATTGGGCTCAGGCTAAGTGCTACGGATATATTTATGGTTTGCAGCAGCATCTTGTAGATATAGATATTCAGTTAACCTATTGTGATGTGGAGAATGAAGATGTAAAGGTCTTTGTAAAAAACTTTTCTATGGATGAATTGGAGTCTTATTTTTTAAATATCATAGATAAATATCATAAATGGGCATGCCTATTGGAGCAGTGGATTGACGATAGAAATCTATCCATAAAGTCCTTAGTCTTCCCCTTTGCTAGCTATAGAAAAGGTCAGAGGGAGTTAGCGGTTTCTGTTTATAAGACTATAAGAGAAGGAAGAAGCATCTTTGTTCAAGCACCAACGGGGATAGGTAAGACTATTTCTACCATTTTTCCTGCGGTGAAAGCTATGGGTGAAGGTTATGTATCAAAAATATTCTACTTAACCGCTAAGACAATCACAAGACAAGTAGCAGAAGAAGCTATAAATAAAATGAGAGAGAGTAATTTAAGCTTCAAGGCCATTACCCTTACTGCAAAGGATAAAATATGCTTTAACAAGGGATCTGCCTGCAATCCTGAGAAATGTAGTTACGCTAGTGGACATTTTGATAGAGTTAATGATGCTATAGAGGATATACTTATAAATGAAAATCAATTAACTAGAGATAAAATTGAAGCATATGCTAGAAAGTATAGCATATGTCCCTTTGAATTTTCGCTAGATTTAACCTTATGGGCTGATTGTGTTATTTGTGATTATAATTATGTCTTTGATCCAAGGGTAAGTTTGAAAAGATTTTTTGAAACTAGGGGAGACTATGCTTTTCTTATAGATGAGGCACACAATTTGGTGGATAGGTCTAGGGAAATGTATTCGGCACAACTAAATAAGGCTACATTTTTGAAGCTAAAAAAGCTTATGAAGAATATAGAAAATAGTATTTCGAAGAGCTTGGGAAAAATTAACGACTACTTTCTTACAAGGAAAAAGGTTCTGGAAGGAAAGAAATTTAGTAAAGAAAAGGCTTTGCCAGAGGATTTATATCCTCTGTTAAAAAAGTTTGTTAAGCTATCAGAGGATTGGCTTGCTAACAATGAGGGCTGTGAAGGACATGAAGATTTATTGCAGTTATACTTTGATGTTTTATCTTTTCTTAGGGTTTGGGAACTATATAGTGATGATTATATAACCTATGTAGAAGATACTGGTGTTGATCTTATTATAAAATTATTTTGTCTTCACCCAGGGAAGCTTTTAAGGCAAAATATAAATAAGGGAAGGGCAGCGGTGTTTTTTTCAGCTACCTTGACGCCTATGAGCTATTTTAAGGATATATTAGGTGGTAAGGAAGAGGATTACTTTATGAGATTACCATCCCCTTTTCCTAGAGAGCGACAATGCTTATTAATAGCAGATAGAGTTTCTACTAGATATAAGGATCGAGATAGAAGTATAGGCATTATTACTAGATATATATATGGGCTAATAAGTGCAAAAAAGGGAAATTATATGATTTTTTTTCCTTCTTACAAATATATGCTGGATGTATATAATTACTTTGTGGAAAAATATTCAGAATTTAAGATACTGCTTCAGCAGGGAGATATGAATGAAGATGAAAGAGATGAATTTTTGAAATCTTTCGTAGAAGAACCACAAGAAACTCTCATAGCCTTTGTGGTTTTAGGAGGAATATTTTCGGAAGGTATAGATTTAAAGGGCGATAGACTTATTGGAGCAGCTATCGTAGGCGTAGCACTTCCTCAGCTATGCTTAGAGAGGGATATAATAAAGGATTATTTCGATGAACTAGGGCAAAAGGGATATGATTATGCCTATACCTATCCTGGAATGAACAAGGTTATGCAAGCAGCTGGTAGAGTAATTAGATCCTTAGAAGATAAAGGGGTTGTATTGCTTTTAGATGATAGGTTTTCATCTTATCAATATAGACCTTTATTTCCTGAGAACTGGCAGCATGCCAGAATAGTAGCTTCACCGTCTGAATTAAGTAACATTGTGAAGCACTTTTGGAGTGAAAAATAGTCTATATAACTTTCGATAATTTCATAGAAGAGTGTGCAATTTTTCCTATAGGATGGGTAATATAAATTTGTAAGAAAGATATAGGGGGCGAACTATCTATGAAATTGTATAGAACTTATGATAAAGTAATAATAGTGGCTTTGATTATTATTTCTTTTCTATTTAATAATTTATCCTACTCTGCTAAAGCTTCTAATTTTCAAGACAGCGGTGATAAGGTGATATATCTTACCTTTGACGATGGACCCATTCCTGGAATAACGGAAGATATTTTAGATATATTAAAGGAATATAATGTGAAGGCAACATTTTTTGTTGTTGGTAAGGAAATTAAGGAAAGGGAACATATATTGAAAAGAATACATGAGGAAGGTCATGGTATAGGCTTACATACCTATAGTCACAAATTTTCTTCTATTTATAAAAGCCAGGATGAATTTATTAGAGAGATGGATGAAACAAGGGCCTTGGTGGAAGAAGTTATAGGCCTTGATACCGGCGCTATAAGATTTCCAGGTGGTAGTGATTTAATGTTGTCTCAACGGCTTTTAAATAAACTTCATGAAAGAGACTATAGAGTTTATGACTGGAATGCTAGCTTGGAAGATGGGGTAAAAGGTGGAGCTAGCGTAAAGACTTTACTGGAAAATGCAAAGAAGATTAAGGGAGATAAAAACAGGGTTTTCTTATTAGCTCACTGTAACTCTAATAACCGTAATACCTGCAAGGCTCTTCCTTCAATTATAGAATATTATAAGGAACAGGGTTATATCTTTAGTGTTATTGATGAAAATACAGAAGAATATTACTTTAAGATTAGGAAAAATAATAAATAAAGGAAAGATAGATTATGAAAAAGTTAGAGCGAAGTTTTTACAGTAGAGATACTTTACAGGTGGCGGAAGAACTTTTAGGCAAGTACCTAGTTAGGAAGATAAATGACAAATTCCTAATAGGTAAAATTGTAGAGGTGGAAGCTTATATGGGAGAGCAGGATAAGGCTGCTCATTCCTATGGAGGTCGAAGGACTGAAAGAAATGAAGTGATGTACGGTGAAGCAGGACATATTTACGTATATTTCATATATGGTATGCATTATTGTTTTAATGTCATCACGGAGAAGGTGAATGTGCCTAGAGGAGTGCTTATTCGTGCTCTAGAGCCTATGGATGGTATGGAAATCATGGCTTTAAATAGGTATAAGAAAAGCTTAGAGGAACTTACCAGTAGAGAAATAAGGAATTTAACCAATGGTCCTGCTAAACTTTGCTCTGCCTTAAATATCACTAGAGAACATAATGGAATGGATATATGTAAAGATGATTTTTATATTGGCCAAGATGAAAAGAAAAGAGAAAACTTTGAAATAGTTAAAACCACTAGAATAAACATAGATTATGCAGAGGAAGCTAGGTTTTATCCTTGGAGATTTTACATTAAGGATAATCCATATGTATCTAAAAAATAGTGTTTTCTAGTAAATTTAATTAATATATAATATATTTAACATCAAAAGATTATATAACCAAATTTGGATTAAGGGGGATGTGTATGGATAAAAGTTACTTAATGGTAGGCCTAATGGTCTTGGCTCTTATACTAATTGTAATAGGATTAGTAAAAAAAGCAATTAAATTTGCTTTGACCATTGTTGTAATATTGATAGCTATTGCTTTAGTAGATATTATTGCTTATGGTGTGTCACCGGTGGATGAATTTAATGCCTTTGTAACAAATATAAAGTATGGAAAAACCATTGCTACAATGACAGGTGATATAAAAGATTCCGTTGGTAATATAACAAAGGTTCTAAGTGATGATAAATTAGAAAAAGCAGATATAGAAATCTTAAAAGAAGAAAACCAAAAACTTCATAATTATAAAGAGCAACTAAGCAAGCTAGAACATAGCAAAAGACTTAATGATTTTCATAATACCTATATGGGATACTTGGATACAATAATTAATATTACCGATGGGGTAGTAAAAGAAGCTTCTGGTGGTGAAACAGTAATTACAGGTGCTAGTGAAAAGCTAGATAAAATAAAGGAAACTATCAATAATCTTACAGGTTTAAAGAAGTAAATATTTTAGAAATTTAGTGCTTTTTTTTACACTTGTATGTTAAAATATCATAGGGGTTTTAACTAGGATATAAAATTTAAAGGGGGCAATAAATTGCATCAGAAGAAATTATATACTGTTCCTGATAACTATTGCAGTGTATTTAGTTTAAAGGAAACAGAAAAAGCTATAAAATACGTCAAAGATTTTTTTGAAAGGGAATTGGCTAAGGAGCTTAATCTAATAAGAGTTTCTGCACCCTTATTTGTAAAGAGAAATTCCGGTATGAATGACAATCTTAATGGTACTGAAAGACCAGTAAGTTTTGATGCTCTTGATATAGATGGAGAAATAGAAATAGTTCATTCTTTAGCTAAGTGGAAGAGAATGGCCTTATATAGATATGGTTTTGAACCTGGCGAAGGTTTATATACGGATATGAATGCTATAAGAAGAGATGAAGAATTAGATAATATTCATTCTATTTACGTGGATCAATGGGACTGGGAAAAGGTAATACATAAACATGAAAGAAATTTGGATACCTTAAAGTCCGTTGTAAGAAAAATATACAATGTCTTTAGAAGAACAGAAGACTATGTAATGGATTTATATCCTGCAATTGAAAAGATATTACCGGAAGATATTTTCTTTATAACATCTCAAGAGCTAGAGGATCTGTATCCTGCTTTAAGTCCAAAGGAAAGGGAAACAGTTATCACCAAGGAAAAAGGGGCAGTGTTTATAATGCAAATTGGTGATAAATTAAAATCAGGTCAAAAACATGATGGTAGGTCACCGGATTACGATGATTGGAAGTTAAACGGAGATTTATTATTATGGTATCCTGTACTGCAGTGTGCTCTAGAACTATCTTCTATGGGGATAAGAGTAGATGAAGAGGCTTTAGCTTATCAGCTAGAAGTTAGTGGTTGTACTGATAGAAAAGAATTAGATTTTCATAAGAAACTTTTAAACGGAGAGTTACCTTACACCATAGGTGGCGGTATAGGTCAATCAAGAATATGTATGTTTTTCTTAAGAAAAGCCCATATAGGAGAAGTACAAGCTTCTATGTGGCCTGATGAAATGATAGAAGCATATAAAAAGCACAATATAATATTATTATAAATATGAAAATCCAGGAGACTTTGCAAAGTCCCCTGGATTTAATTATGTTACCAAGTTCGAATGAATTTTAATTGCTAACCTATTTCCTTTAGAAGGCAAATGCTTTGTGAAGAAATGCCTTCTCCATTTCCTGTAAAACCTAAACCTTCTTCTGTGGTAGCCTTCACATTTATTTGATCTACATCTATATTTAAGGTTTTGGCTATATTTTCACGCATATTTAATATGTAAGGAGCCATTTTAGGACGCTGGGCAATAATTGTAGCATCTATATTAACTATTTCAAAGTTTTTTTCTTTGATTAAGGTTCCTACGTGCTTCAGAAGGGAGAGGCTAGATATACCTTTATACTGAGGATCAGTGTCTGGGAAGTGCTTTCCAATATCTCCTAAAGCTGCAGCACCAAGAATACTATCCATAATTGCATGCACTAAAACATCAGCGTCGGAATGGCCGGATAAGCCCTTTTCAAAGGGAATATTTACTCCTCCTATAATGAGATCTTTATCCTCTACCAGTCTATGAACATCGTAACCCATACCGATTCTCATATTAATATCAACTCCTAACTTTTGATCTTATTTTTGAATAAGGCCTTTGCATAAACAGGCCGTATTTATCAATAGTATAGCATTAATAATATAAGTGTAAAGCAAAAAAATACTCTGCATCCTAAGGATAACAGAGCATTGATTATATAGATTATTACGAAATAGGAGAAAATCGTAGCTTACATCATTTCTTTGAAAGGAGAAACTTCGTTAACGGGCTTACTGCCGGAGGTAAAGGTGAAAAAATTCTTAAGTCTATAATAACAGGATTTTAGCAGTCCAGGATTTGATTTTTTGCTGCTATATTTTTTTGCCTGCTTCTTAAAGTCCACATAAATAACTTTACCACTCATAAAAGTCACTCCTTTGATAATAAAAGTAAGGAACTAAGCGAAATGTAAACCTTTAAATTTCAGAATATTCCTTCTCTAATTTCATTCTAGCATACTTTTGTGAAAATGTTAAGGGGGCTAAAAAAATATATACTAAAAGTATATCCTTATTTTTACCTTATATATGATATAATATATAATTAATTAGTAATATTTACATATTTACCGTAAAATTTATGGGGGAATAATTAATGAAAAGTAAGGTATTTGGTATTTTATTAATATTAGTTGGAGCATCTATAATAGGGTGGGGAGTTTATATAAATTATCAAGGAAATAAGGTTAAAAATGATTTAATAGAAGGTTTCGAGAGAGAGCTAAAAGCCATGGAGCAATTGGAAGAATTAAATGAGAATTCTACAGACTCTTCTGAAGATAAGGACAACCCTTCAAGGTTGACAACAAATAGTAAAGCCATAGCTATGCTTGAAATACCAAAAATAGATTTACTGGTGCCTGTAGTAGAGGGGACAGATTCACAAGACATAAAATACGCTGTAGGCCATTTTAAAAATACAGATATGCCTGGTACTACCGGAAATTTTGCTGTAGCGGGTCACAGGAGTTATACATATAATGAGTATTTTAATAGATTGGATGAATTGATAAATGGTGATATTATAAAAGTTAAAACAAAAGATGGAAAGCAATATACCTATGAGGTTTTTGAAAAGATTGTAGTAGAACCAGAGGAGACATCGGTATTAATGAGTACAGAAGAACCAATAATAACATTAGTTACTTGCACTCCAATAAGAGTAGCTACCCATAGGTTAATTGTAAAGGGTAAATTAATGGAATAGTATATTTTTAAGGTTCCAATTAGAAAACTTAACTTATATATGACGGTGGTCTTTGCATTTATAAGTTTATAGTTGAAATTGGAACCTTATATTATTATGGTTCATATTTATTAAAGTTATACACAGGTTATCAACAGTATTGTGAATAATGTGGGTAAAAGTTAGATCGCTAATAACTAAGTTAATTTTAAATATGACTAATTTATGTATAAATAATGAATAAGTTGTGAATTTAAACAAATATTACATAACTTATTAACAAGATTAATGTGGATAATGTGAATTAGTTCATTAAAATATAATAAGTTTTAAAAATTATAATTTAAAAAAGGAATAAAAAGTTATTAGTTTTATAAAGAATTTTCGCAATGTTATGGAATTAACAGGTTTTCCACAGGATATTGAATAATATCAACACAACTTGTGCATAATTTCATCAGGAGGATTAATTAATTGTTAAAGGAGACTGGTGTTATGGAAAAGAAAACTGTTAATATACCCTTTATATTTTTAATGGTAGTCTTACTGATTTTTTTCGTGGTAGCTTTTTTGTTTAATAGATATAATTATAAAAAAATGTATAAAAGCAATATGACTAATGCAGAAGAAGTTAGATTATTTCCACCTTCTCCTAACAATTGCAATTCCTAACCTCTATTCAATAGGGGAAAAATGACATATAGCATCCGCTAGCGGGCAGATAGAGGTGATAAGCTATGCTAAAGAAAATGATAACTATATTATTATCCTTATTATGTTTTTTAACAGAAGCAATGGAAGGTAAGCCTCTAGAAAATATCGAAGTCTTTGATATAAATCAACAGACTGTAGTAAAAATAGTGCCTAACGATTATGAAATTCAAAAGTTAGTGCAAAACTATATACAGGGAATTGATGGAGTGTATAGTAAATTTAATCCGATCCCAGAGAAAGGTTACGCAGTAAAAATTCCATTAGCCCCAGCGGTGAAAGTAGATAATAAAGAAATTAAAGTTCCTATAGAGCAAGTGATTTTAATGTGTCCGGAAAATGAGAGACCTTTCTTAATGCTTATGCAAGATGAAAATAAGTTAAGCTGCTTTACTTTTAAAGGAAGTTCCCTCGTCCTTTTAGAAAGTATAGGCTATGAACCCTCCTGTAAAATAACAGATATAGTATAAGAAAAAAGCTCCACAAAGAAGAGAACAGATACTTGACTCATAAAAACATGAATCTAGTATCTGTTTTCTTTTATCTAATATATGTTTTTAGATACCTGATATCTGCTATATGTCCTCAGTTGCTGCTTATCTGGCTTCTAGCTCTGATCCTTCTTTGGTTTTTACTGAAGTAGAAATAAGCTTATTTATTGTACGCAACTCATCTATCGTTAAATGACGCCATTTTCCTACAGGTAAATCTCCTAGTTTAACATTCATAATCCTCACTCTTTTTAGCTTAACTACTTTATAACCAAAGACTTCGCACATTCGTCTAATTTGCCTGTTCAAACCTTGAGTTAAAATTATTCTAAATACATTTTTACCTTCTTGTTTAACGGTGCATTTCTTGGTGATAGTTCCAAGAATTCTTACACCGGAAGACATTCCTTTAATAAAATTCGGAGTTATAGGTTTATCAACAGTAACTACATATTCCTTTTTATGATTATTACCAGCTCGAAGAATTTTGTTTACAATATCTCCATCGTTAGTAAGAAAAATAAGGCCTTCAGAATCCTTATCCAAGCGACCTATAGGAAAGATTCTTACAGGATAATTGATATAATCTACTATGTTATCCTTATCTCTTTGATCAGTAGTACAAGTGATTCCTACAGGCTTATTAAAGGCTATGTAAATAAATTTATTTTTTAAAGTTATTACCTTGGTATCAACTTTAACGATATCTTTTGCAGAAACCTTATCTCCCTGCTGGGCCTTGACGCCGTTAATGGTTACTCTGCCTTGCTCAATAAGCTTATCCCCTTCTCTCCTAGAGCAAAAGCCGCTTTCACTAAGATACTTATTTATTCGTGTAAATTCTCCTTTTTCCTTATGTTCAATAATTGCCTTTGCTTTTTTCAATTTTTTCACCTCGAGCAGTCCCTTTATAACTAAATTTTTTGACTTATTCCATAAAATTATACAATTTTCATCATATGATGTGAAGAAAAATTTAATTGCTAATGGAAAACTTGAAATAAGATGTAAATAATATTATAATTGATTATACCGTATAAGGGTATTAAGATACTTGATTAATAGTTTCTTGCAAAATAAATTTTAGGAGGAAACATATGGAGAAAGTTATAGTATATACATCAAATTCCTGTACTTATTGCACAGCAGTAAAGAATTATTTAAAGCAGAATGATGTTGAATTTGAAGAAAGAAATGTATCTAAGCCTGAATATCGAAAAGAGTTGATAAATTTAGGTTTTATGAGTGTACCAGTATTAAAAATAGGCGATGAAGTTATAAAAGGTTTTGACATAAATGCTATTAACAACAGTTTAGGACTTTAATAAATAAAAACAGAGAATTTTTTCTTATTCTCTGTTTTTATTTATTAAAATCTTTTTTATTCAGAAGAAAGAGTTCTACCGTTGTAATTTATTGTTACAGATAGCTCATTATCTTTTATATATTTTTGGCTTTTACTTAAGTTAATAGAAGAGTGATGGTCACCAGATATATATATATTAATAGACTCTGATTTATCTAAATAAGATCTGCTCACAGCGGTCTCCAATATGGAAGCTAAAGCTGAATCTATGTTTTTATTAAAGGTTGACGCTTCTTTTTTCAGAGTATTTGATCTCTGATTCATTGCAGTGACTTTAATAACTCTATTCAGTTTATTAATTTCAATATTCATAGAAAGACTACTAGAATCAATTATTATAATCTGATCTTCCTTGAAGTATATAGATATGGCAAAAAATAAAGCTAATACTGTAATAAATATAAAAAGTTTTCCAGGAGCATTATAATAATCCCGTTGCTTTTTAATTTTCCCTGAGCAAAGCTCTCCTATAGAGTATTCATCATCTACAGAAATCAGAGCAAAGTCCCCAGTGGAAGTAAGAATGTAGCAGCATTTTGAAAGGCTTTTCAAAACTATACCTATAAGTTTATCTTCTCCATTATTTATATTCATAATTTCCTTTGATTCGCTTTTTTCATTAACGAAGGCATCCATGGTCTTGATATTAAGGAAAGAGGATAGGTTACTGTAATTATTGTTGAATATTATGAATAAAGTTATTATATATTCTGACCATCTCTCAAAGAATTTCTGAGGCTTACCACTAATTGCACACAGCTCCTTGTAAGGAAGGGTATGGCGTATCTTTATCCAGTTGCTAAGCTTCTCATTTTCTGTGCAAATTATTGCTATATTAAGTAACTCATCCTTGATAATAGGACGGGGATTAGATTTTGCAAGGTTTTTAAAGCTAATATTATATATGTATAATTCCTTTTGCAAAAGAGAGATTTCTTTTTTATAAGACTGTAGAATGGATGCATCATATAATGGAGTTTTATCATCATAGCTAAATTTATACCTGCTTTTCTGCATTATATATTTTATATTCAAGTTGAAAACCCTCCTATGAAACGAAAGTAGGAATCTTTTGTATCTTTATTATTCTCTATTTCTTGTACTTTTCCTTTTTATTTCTTTTGTATTATTCATGGATTTATTGATTTTCTTATATATGATATCAAATTTAGGACTAATAGTACAGGTAAAGAAGGAATTTACAAGGTTCATAAATAATAGTAGCAAAGGTAGAGATTAAGAAGGAAATTTCATGATAATTATCGAATAATTAATAACATGAAGGAGATGAAAAAATGTTAACCTGTGAAAAATGCGGCGCTGATATCAGTGAAAATGATAAATTTTGCAACAATTGTGGAAACGTTATCACTGCAACTGAAAATAAGGAAAGTAAAAAAATAGAGGATTCAGACAACATAACAATAAGAATTATGGATGATAATTTAGAAGAAAAATCTAGTGTAACTGTTAAGACTAAGAAAGAGGTTATGTCTATAAAGGTGTATCTAGCTTTTCTTATACTAGTCATACTTGCCTTTATGCTGTTTTAAATAGCTACCAAGGAGAAGGAAAATAGAATAGGAAACAGTTTTTATAATTATGCATCTGGAGGAAAAGCTACCCAACAGGGAGACTGGATATACTATTCAAATAATGGAGTTATTTATAAGACAAGAATACAAGGTGGAGGAATTGAAAAGGTAGTAGATGAGCCTAATTGCAGGAATTTAAGTGTTATAGGAGATTATATTTATTGCAATGGATATGATGGTAATATATATAAAATTGAGATAAATGATAAAAGTATTACTAGGCTGATTGATATGAAGGACATTCCAGTGAAGAATAAATTTACTAATGGAGCTATCAGCCTTATTAATACAGTAACAGATAAGGAAATTTATTATAGTGTTTTTACAGTTGATGGTACTACTCTATACAGGATGGACTTAAATGGTGGTAATATTAAAAAGATAGCATCTGGATATTACCGAATATTAAGTGTTGATGAAAAATATATTTATTGCATAAGTTTTTCTGAATGGTTAGGATGTAGTAATATTGCAAAATATAGAATTGTTAGGTTAAAAAGAGATGGTTCAGAAAATGAAGTATTATATGAAGATGCAATGGATAATTTAAATAGTGTATGTATAGATAATAATATTTTATATTTTGTATCAGAAGGATCAATACTTTACCAATATGACTTTAGCAGTAAAAAGAAGAAACTAGTCTTAGAAAAGGTTCCATCCTTAGATATGACTGTTAAGGATGGATGGATATATTATTTAGAAGACTATAACATATATAGAACAAAGACTGCTTCAAATAAATCTGAAAAAATTACAGATGATTTAGTGAGTTCGGTAGATGTAGGCTTTTATATTTTTGATAACCATATTTTTTATACAAGTGATAAAAATGATTATATAATAATGAAAACTGATGGTAGTGAAAAAGTAACAATTAAAAGCTCTGAGCATTGATTATAAAATGCTCAGAGCTTTTCTTTTAGGTTTAAATTGTGTAATCCAAGATATATTCAGAATTTAATTTTTTATATTGATTAACTAAGTCTTCTAAGGTTATGGAATCTACTACATCATTTATAGCTTTAGTTACTTCTTGCCAGACCGTTACTCTAATACAGTCCTCAATACTTTTTTCGAAGGTAGAAGTTTCCGGATCATCGTTGATTATATTAAGCTCCCCTTCTAAGGTTCTTAAAACATCACCTACCGTTATAGCTGAAGCACTTCTTGAAAGACAATAACCGCCTTGAGAACCCCTTATACTTTTTACTAAGTCGGATTTTCTTAGAGTAGAGAAGACTTGTTCTAAGTAATTTTCTGATATATTTTGTCTTTCTGCAATTTGCTTCAGTGGTATATAATCACCATTGGAATTTAAGGCTATATCAACCATAGCTCTTAATCCATAGCGTCCTTTTGTAGAAATTTTCATATCATAATCACCTTCTGTAATTAAATAATTAATATATAGTATTCCAATTCGTTATATAAGATAATACTACTATATTAGTATATTTTAGTCAACTTCCTGGCACAGAGAGGCTAGTAAGGATACTTTATATAAGTTAAAAAAGACGCTGTATCCAAAAGTATACAGCGCTTAGATAACTGATCTCTTATAGTTCATAAGGAGTTTCCTGATAAACATAATAGTTTAACCAGTTAGAAAATAGTAAATTACCGTGGCCTCTCCAAAGCACTATTGGCTTTTGGCTAGGATCATCTCCCGGAAAATAATTTTTAGGAGGCTTTATTTTTAAACCTCTAGCTAAGTCTCTATCGTATTCGTATTTTAATGTATAAGCGTCATATTCAGAATGTCCCATAACAAAAATTTGCTTTCCATCCTCTGTAATAACAATGTGTACACCACATTCCTCTGACTCTGTTAATATACGTAAGCCTTGTACCTTTTCTATATCTTCTTTTCTTACTTCTGAATGTCTAGAGTGAGGTACATAAAAATGATCATCAAAGCCTCTTAGAAGTTTTTCATTTTTATAGTTGAGCTTATGAGGAAATACACCAAACATTTTTTCAGGTAAAGGATACTTGGGTATTCCATAATGATAATACAAGCCAGCTTGGGCAGCCCAACATATATGAAGGGTGGAAGTTACATTGTGCTTACTCCATTCCATAATCTCAGTTAATTCTGGCCAATAATCTACATCTTCAAAGGGCATATGTTCAACTGGGGCTCCAGTAATTATAAGTCCGTCGAATTTTTTATCCTTTACTTGGCTAAAGGTACTGTAAAAGGTTGTAAGATACTCCATTGGTGTATGTTTGGATTTATAAGTTTCTTGATAAAGTAAAGTTATTTCTATTTGCAATGGACTGTTACTTAAAAGTCTCAGCAATTGAGTCTCCGTAGTAACTTTTATAGGCATAAGATTTAATATAGCTATACGCAAAGGTCTTATATCTTGATGAAAGGCTCTGTCTTCATCCATAATAAAGATATTTTCATTATTTAATATCTCTCTTGCCGGTAAAGCATTTGGGATTTTTATAGGCATATGTACCCCCCTATCTTTAAGAAATTATCAAATATAAATTAATGAAGTGAGATATTTATTTGGATGAGAAATTAACCAAAATTATTAATATTTATGCAAAAATAAAAAACCTACTTCGATAGAAGAGGTTAATATTTCACTTCTATCTTTCAGCTTATGGCTGTTGGATTTAGCACCTTGATGTACAGGTTGCCGGGTTTCATAGGGCCATTCCCTCCACCACTCTTGATAGAAAAATTATTCATTTTTATATGTATAATACATTAATAAAAATTAATTGTCAATAAAAAAATAAATTACAAAGATTTCAACTCAAGTATATTAAAAGGAGAAATAAAGGCGAAAAAAGGAAGTTAAAATTGGAAGGAAAATATTGTAAAATATATTATTTGATGGTAATATTTAGATATAGCAAACAAGGTTTAGTAATATGTATATTAGCATACTTTTGAAAACAGGGGGGAATACATATGACAAAAAGGTATTACATCATTTTCTCTGTGATATCTCTTATTATTGTCATAATAACTACTTCTATTAAGTTGTCAAAAAATAAAATGGCCACTGCTGCAGGGGGAACTTATACTGTAAACAATATAGATCAATTAATAAGTGATTCGCCTTTAATTATTGTTGGGGATGTGGGTGAAGAAAAAGAAACAATAAAGGAAGATGGTGTGAAATATAAAGTTTCACAAATAAATGTAGTAGAGATATTGAAGGGGGATATCATGGTAAATAGTGATGGCATAAAGCTTATGCAGATGGACATACCTCAAGACCCCGCTGTTGAAAAAGGAAAAAGAGTACTTCTTTTTTTAAAGCAGTATAAAAGTAAAAACTTCCAAGATGGATATATATGTGTAGGATTAGGACAAGGATGCTATGTTATAGAAAATAAAAAATTAAAACCTTCCTCATCAATATCAAATTCATTAAAGAATAGCATTGAAGATCAAAAAGATGTATTAGAATATATAAAGTTGAAGGCTGCTGTAGGTTTAAAGTAAATAGAGCTGTTTTATAAGGTTATGGCAAAGGAAGAGGGGAATAACTCTTTGTCATAACCTTTATATATTTTTGTTTTTACTACCAATTTGAATAAATATTTATTATGAAGCTTTATGTATAAAAAGTTTTACAATTAATCAATATAATAAATGTAAGAAAAATATAGATATTGTTGACAAATTGTACACTTTAGTATATAATAATAGTATAAAAACATAGTAATCCAATAGGAATTCTACATAAATCAAATGTTTATTATAAGTATTAAGGAGGACAAACAATGGCTAAGATAGCAAAAACCCTTACTGATTTAATAGGAAATACACCATTACTAGAATTACAATCATATGGCAAAAAGAATAATTTGGGGGCAACTCTTATTGCAAAATTAGAATATTTCAATCCCATGAGCTCTGTAAAGGATAGAATAGCTTATGCAATGATCACTGATGCTGAGGAAAAGGGAATTTTAAAGAAAGATTCAGTAATAATTGAACCAACTAGTGGAAATACCGGTATAGGCTTAGCATTTGTATCCGCGGCAAAGGGATATAGATTAATTTTAACAATGCCTGAAACAATGAGTATTGAAAGAAGAAAATTATTAAAGGCTTTAGGAGCGGAACTAGTTTTAACTCCAGGTACGGAAGGTATGGTGGGAGCTATAAAGAAGGCTCAGGAATTAGCAGAAAGCATTCCTAACTCCTTTATTCCTCAACAATTTGAAAATCCAGCAAACCCAGCTATCCACAGAAAGACAACTGCTCAGGAAATATTAAGAGATACTGATGGAAAGATTGATATTTTTGTGGCTGGAGTAGGTACAGGAGGTACTGTTACTGGTGTAGGAGAAGTGTTAAAGGAAGCAAATCCAAATGTAAAGATTGTAGCGGTAGAACCTTTTGATTCCCCTGTACTTTCTGGAGGAAAACCAGGTCCTCATAAAATACAAGGAATCGGCGCAGGATTTGTACCAGATATATATAATTCCAAGGTGATTGATGAAATAATAAAAGTTAAGAACGAAGAAGCCTTTGAAGCTTCAAGAGCTGTGGCAAAAGCTGAAGGTCTTCTAGTAGGTATATCCTCTGGAGCAGCATTACATGCAGCTACTGAATTAGCAAAGAGAGAAGAAAACAAGGGTAAGAATATAGTAGTATTATTACCAGATACCGGTGAAAGATATCTATCTACTGTTTTATTTGGTGAACAATAATTTTATGCAGGAAAGAATGAACACCTGTTGAAATTCATATATAGATTTGTTATAAAAAAAGTGTTTATGGATAAAAATTTTATCTATAAACACTTTTTTTAAAACCCTGTTGCTGAAAAGGCATTATTTGATATAATAAGTTAGATAATATAATAGGAAGTGGTTTTATGCAGGTGTATTTTGATAACGGTGCTACCACTCAGCCCTTTGATGAGGTAGTAGAGCTTGTGGCCCAAACAATGAAAAATAATTTTGGTAACCCTTCTTCCGCTCACGGTCTAGGACTTAAGGCAGAAAAGGCCCTTAATGAAGCTAGGGATGTAGCGGCCAAAACTATTAACTGTACCAGAGATGAAATAATATTTACTTCCGGCGGCAGTGAAAGTAATAACTTTTTAGTAAAGGGATTTACATCAGCTGGAGCTCACATAATAACTACTGAAATTGAGCATCCAAGCATTCTAAATACCTTTAAGGATTTAGAAATGGTTGGAGCAAAAGTTACCTACTTAAAGGTTGATCAATATGGACGCATTTCTTTAAAGGACCTAGAAAATAGTATAAGCAACCAAACTAGATTGGTAAGCATCATGCATGTTAACAATGAAATAGGGACTATTCAGGATATAGAATCTATAGGGGCCCTAATAAAAGAAAAGAGTCCTAGGGTCAAGTTCCATGTTGATGCAGTTCAAAGTTATGGAAAGCTTAAAATAGATGTGAAAAAGGCTCAAATAGACCTACTATCTGTCAGTGGACATAAAATTCATGGTCCTAGGGGAGTTGGTTTTTCTTACATAAAAAAAGGTTTTTATCCCAAGGCCTTAATAAGTGGTGGCGGACAAGAGAGAAACTTTAGATCCGGTACGGAAAACTTGCCCGGCATTGTAGGTATGGCAAAGGCTGCGGAAATCATGTATACTAATATTGAAAAAAATTACTTAAAGGCAAAAGAGCTAAAAGAATATTTTATAGAATCTCTTAAGAGTCTAAAAGATATAAAAATAAACAGTCCTAGTGAGGAATTTTTTAGCCCTTATATTTTAAGTGTATCCTTTCTAGGGGTAAGAGGTGAGGTGCTCTTGCATCTTTTAGAGGAAAAAGGGATATATGTATCCACCGGCTCTGCTTGTTCTTCAAATCATAATGCTGATAGCCATGTGCTTAAAGCTATAGGCTTGAGCACTGCACAGACAAAGGGAACTATAAGATTTAGCTTTAGTGAGTTTAACACTAAGGAAGAAGTGGACTACACTATGGAAGTACTAGAAAAAAGTTTGAAATTTTTAAGGAGAAAGTAGTATGAGAAAGCTTTTACTTATAAAATATGCATCAGAAATATTTTTAAAAGGATTAAATAGAAACAGTTTTGAAAACAAACTAAGAAGCAATATAGAAGCAGTACTTAAAGGTTGCCAATATGAATTCACCTATGATCAAGGTAGATGGTTTATCTACAGTGAGGATTTAGAGGATGTAATGTCAAAGGTTAAAAAGGTCTTTGGGGTTTCTGAAGTATGTATAGTTACAGAAGTAGAACCTACTGTAGAGGCTATTGGAGCTCAAGCTATTAAGGAAGCCCAGGACTTTGGAGAAACTACTTTTAAGGTTGTATGCAACCGTGCTAACAAGAAATTTCCTATAAACTCCATGGAGCTTGGCCGACAAATAGGAGCTATAGTTTTAAAAAATGTAAAAGGTTTAAAGGTTGATGTACATAATCCTGAAAAGGTAATAAATGTAGAAGTAAGGGAAAAAGCTTATATATATTCCAAGAAAATAAAAGCTGTAGGAGGATTACCTTACGGCACCAATGGTAGTACTATGCTTATGCTTTCCGGTGGTATAGATTCTCCAGTAGCAGGCTATATGATGGCTAGAAGAGGGGTAGAAGTAAGTGCTATATACTTCCACAGCCATCCTTATACTAGCGAAAGAGCAAAGGAGAAGGTAAAGGACCTAGCAAGAATATTAAAAGGCTACACCGGGAAGATTAATCTTTATGTAGCACCCTTTACCGATATTCAAATGGCTATAATAGATAAATGCCCAGAAAACGAGTTAACTATAATAATGAGAAGATTTATGATGAGACTAGCCTGCAAGGTGGCAGAAAAGTATAATATAGACTCAGTAACTACCGGTGAAAGTATAGGTCAGGTAGCCAGTCAAACTATGCAAGGATTAGTAGTTAGCACTGACGTAGCAGATAGACCAGTATTCAGACCTCTCATTGCTATGGACAAAACAGATATTATGGATATAGCAAGAGAAATTGGTAGTTACGAAACATCAATACTACCTTATGAAGACTGCTGTACTATATTTGTACCAAAACATCCAAAAACAAAGCCAAGATTGGATATAATAAGAAAATCTGAAAGTGTACTAGATATAGATAAATTAGTTCAAGATGCTATGGATAATTTGGAAATATATGAAAATCTTTAAGAGATAAACATCAGGATTATTATAGAAGTAGTGGGTATCAAACTATTGGAAAAGTAGTTTGATACCCACTATTTTTGTCTTATAGTATAGGAAAAGAATAAAGAGTTAGCGGCTCTTGCCAATGGGACTTTCATATAATAATAAGCTTACAGCTCATTACAAAATGCTATAAGCGCATATGTTCATAACAGCAAAGGATAAGGATAAAATTTATGAATATGCTATTGAGTTTCAGACAGCCTTTGATAAGGATATTGCTATAAGAATTTTCAGATACAGCTTTGAAAGAGCCTTAAGAATAGAAAACATTAGTTCCAAGCTATAAGCCAAGAACAAGGAGGCAAGGCCGGAGGCCAAAGCCCTAAGCACACAGCTCAGATCCACAGGCCCCATGGTGGTTGCCGCTGGCCATCTGACTTCTATTTTCCTGCTGCCACCTTAATAGCAGCTTGATGCTGAGGATCTGGTTTTCCATCCATATGACGAGTGCTATTAAGGAAATGTATATCAAAGTGACCATCCATACCGTTATTCTTTACCACATCCAAGTTGGAACCAGCACCGTATCCTTGAGACCTATTTTCAACATAAGCATAAGCTGGTTGTGAGTCAATACCTGCATGGGGCATAGCACTCATAGAAGCTGCTAATACTCTGCCTTTAATGTATATATGTATTGGCCTTCTTTCCCAACTAAAACCACCCCATATACTTTTAATGATTTCTGTATCCTCTAAAGTAAGAGCTTCAGTATCTGCATGGTTGGTGCCCATGGTTCTTTTTACTTTAAAAGTTTTACCGGTATAAATATCCTCAACGGTAGCTATTTCCCCTATAGCAAAGACTGAACTAGCGGAGTCCCACCAATCTAAAAGTTCAATTTCTTGCTTAGTCTTAGCATATGTATTTTTCTCAGGGGATGATTTTTCACTTTCCTCATCATTACTAGAATTTTCTACATAGGAGTAAGGATTTATACCACCTCTAGAAAAAGTAGTAGCCTGTTTTGTTGTATCTGTAGCCCTATCAGTTTCAGCTGCTTCTTTAATAGTACTTTCAGTACTTTCTTCCGAAGTCTTTTTTTTATCCTTTGCAGCAAAGGTATTACTGTTTTCTTTTGTTAATGTATCTGTAATAGTAGAATTTGTTGAATTTTTCTCATTTCTTTGAGCATGTCCCATCATTCCTAAAGCAACAGTGGAAGAAAGGATAAATAATGAACTCATGGTAAAGGAAACTATATTACTTATACTTTTTTTCATTTTACACCTTTTTTTTATGCCGACGAAGTTAGTTGACGGGTTCAGGAAAGAGAACCTTACCTTTATGGATTCACCCCAAAATAGAATTCCTCCGTTGTCAAAGAATGACATTAGGCAAATTATAGCTTGTACACATCGTAAATTATATAATGGATGTCCAAGACACTTGTTCATTATAGCAAACTATTTTATATATCCAAGAGGTAATTTGTCCCTATAAGTAAATTTTAAAATAGGTTTTACCCTTGAACATTCGTTCGAATACAATTAAAATATAAGTAATATACTATAGATAGCCATATTTATAGAGTAAAAATCTAGGAGGAGTTAATGGTGAATTTTTATAATGATAGGATTATATTTCATGTGGATGTTAATTCTGCCTTCTTATCTTGGAGTGCGGTAGATGCAATTCAGCATGGTAGCTCCTTGGATATAAGGGAAATACCTTCTGCAGTAGCTGGAGATATAGAAAATCGTCATGGTATAATTCTAGCAAAATCAACTCCTGCCAAAAAATATAAAATACAAACAGGAGAACCTATATATACAGCAAAACAAAAATGTCCTCAGCTTTACTTGGTGCCACCTAATTATGCTTTATATGTACAGTGTAGCGATGCTATGGTAAATATATTAAGGGAATATAGTCCTTTGATAGAGAGATACTCGATAGATGAATGTTTTATGGATATGACAACAGTAATGGATATATATAAGGATCCAGTGGAAACTGCTTTTAAATTAAAGGAAAGGATAAAAAAAGAGCTGGGATTTACAGTGAATATAGGGGTATCAAACAATAAGCTCTTAGCAAAAATGGGATCGGAGCTTGAAAAGCCGGATCGTTTACATACTCTATTTCCAATAGAAATGAAAGAGAAGCTATGGCCCCTACCAGTAAGTGAACTCTTTATGGTAGGAAGAGCAACAGCCCCAAAACTTAATGCTATGAACATATACACTATAGGAGATTTGGCTAATTATAATCTAGATATGCTCAAGAGAAAATTTAAAAGCTATGGTGTAATGATATGGAATTATGCTAATGGTATAGATTCTTCTCCTGTTATAGATAATAAGTCCATAGAAATGAAAAGCATAGGAAATTCTACTACCATTCCCTTTGATGTAGATGATAGGCACACTGCCCACATGGTGATTCTATCCTTAGCGGAAACAGTAGGAATGAGATTGAGACATTCTAAAAACCTTTGCCAACTTGTACATGTATACTATAAAAATAATCTTTTTATGGGTAAGGCAAAGCAGAGGAAGCTAAAATACAAAACAGATTGCACAGATCACATAAACAAGGAAGCTTGCATTCTTTTTGATGAAATATGGGATGGAAGTCCCATAAGGCAATTAGGAATTGCAGTATCCCATCTATCTACAGCTTACATAGATCAAATTTCATTTTTTGATGAAGGTAATATGGAAAAAAAGCAGAGATTAGATAAAACCATAGATGATATAAGAAGGAAATATGGTCTGAATTCTGTGGTGAGATCTATATTTTTAAACTCTGGTTTGAAGCCATTAAATGGAGGTTCCCCCTTAGAAAAGGGAGAGGAAAGAACTACAATATTTTAAGTTTATAACATAGTTTTATAATTTGCCTCTCTTGATATTCTATATTGATATGGTAAAATAAAAACATTATGAAATAATAATTATACTCTACAAGTAATTAGGGAGGAAAAAATGACGGAATTTAAAGCAATAGAGCTGGAGGATAAGGAACTTTTTAATAAGTTTTTTGAAAGATATACATTTAAAACCTATGAATATGCTTTTTCTACGCTATATTTATGGAGAGATATGTGTAAAACCAGCTTGGCAGTAATTAATGATGCTCTTATAATTAGAAAGGAAGAGAGAAATAAGGGCCAATATTTTATGGCACCAATAAAGGCGGAAAGGCAAAAGTTAAAGGATATTGTGCAAGAGCTTATGGAATATAAAAAAGCAAGCACCAATATGCCTTTTCTTTTTAGAGACATAGAAGAAGAGTTCTTATTGGAGCTAAAAAGCTTATTTGGTGATAAAGTGGAATACGAAGAAGATACTAATAACTTTGATTATATATACAGCACATCAGAACTTATTGAGCTTTCTGGAAAGAAATTTCACGGTAAGAAGAATCACTTTAATAGCTTTGTTAAAAGTTATGATTATGAAATTAAAGATATTAAGGAAGAAAATATAGGAGAGCAATGTATCTTCTTTGCAAGACAGTGGCTAGAAAATAAAGAAGATGCTAATTATCAATTGCAATATGAACTAAAAGTTATAGAAGACATGATTTTAAATTTTCATAAGCTTGATCTTGAAGGTATGGCGGTAAAGGTTAATAATGAAATTGTAGCCTTCACTCTAGGAGAAAAATTAAATGAAGATATGGCAGTAATACATATTGAGAAAGGAAACAATGATTATAAAGGGGTTTATGCCTTCATAAATAAGATGTTTTTAACTAATTATTTTAGCGATGTAACTACTGTTAACCGACAGGAGGACTTAGGTGTAGAGGGATTGAGAAAAGCAAAGGAGTCTTATAATCCTATTAGATTAGAGAAAAAATATAATGTTAATATTAATATATAAAGTCGAGGGAGAACAAGATGAGAAAGTTACTTCAAGGTAAAAATGTTAAAATAACAGCCTTAAGAGAAGGAGAAGAAAAACTTCTAGAACAGTGGTTTGATGACCTTGAATTTATGAGATATTATGATGTGGAAGCAGCTATCCCAAAGGGCCAAAGAGGGGTAGAAGATACCAAGGACTACTACAATAACAGTAATGAAAGGCTTATTATGGCTATTAGGCTAACAGAGGGAGATAGGTTAATAGGGGTATGTGGCTTTGACAACATTATTTGGACAAATGCCACTGCATTTTTATTCATAGGTATAGGAGATAAGGAATTTAGGAATAAAGGATTGGGAAAGGAAGCCTTAAATCTTCTACTAGATTATGCATTTAATGAAATGAATTTTTATAAGGTCCAACTGCACGTAATTGAATATAACAGGCCAGCTATAAAGCTATATGAAAGTGTAGGCTTTATAAGAGAAGGATTGTATAGAGAGTATGTTTATAGGGATGGAACAAGATATCATATGTTTTTATATGGAATGTTTAAAAATGAATGGGAAAGAGATGATTAATTATACACAATTTTGCATAAGTTTTTAATTCCATAAGTAAATTTTTTGTGATAAAATAATATTATACATTTTTTTGGGGACAAATAATTTGGGGGGATATGAATTGGATGTTAACACTTATCTTGACAAAATAGATAACCTTGCGAATTTATCAAAGGAAAATAGTTTCATAGAACAGGAATACTATAATATATATGATGTAAAAAGAGGACTTAGAAATAACAATGGAACTGGAGTTTTAGTAGGGCTAACTAAGATTGGAGAAGTATGTGGTTATGTTGTTGAGGATGGGAAGAAGATTCCTGTAGATGGTAAACTTTATTATAGGGGGATAGATGTAAAGGAAATTGTAGATGGTTTCCAAAAAGATCACCGATTTGGTTTTGAAGAGGTATGCTTCTTACTTTTGTTTGGAGTACTTCCCAGCAGCCAAGACTTACAAGAATTTAAAGAACTAATATCTGAAGTGAGAAAATTGCCCTATGGCTTTGTTGAGGATATGATTTTAAAGGCTCCAAGTAAGGATATTATGAATAAATTAATGAGAAGTATTCTAGTATCCTATTCCTATGATAAAAATCCAGATGATACTAGCGTAAAAAATGTTTTGAGACAAAGTATTGAGCTTACAGCCAGGGTTCCTAGTATGTTAGCCTATGGATACCAGGCTAAATCTCATTACTATGACTATAATAGTTTATACATTCATGCACCACAGCCAGAATTAAGTATTGCAGAAAATATTTTATATATGATACGACCAGATAATGCATATACTGCAAAGGAAGCAGAGCTCTTAGACTTGGCTATGGTTCTACACGCAGAACATGGTGGAGGTAACAATTCAGCCTTTGCAACCCATGTTGTTACTTCTACAGGAACAGATACTTATTCTGCTATAGCAGCAGCAGTAGGTTCCTTAAAGGGGCCAAAGCATGGTGGAGCCAACATTAAGGTAATGCAAATGATGGATTATATAAAAGCAAACCTAAAAGATTGGCAAGATACCAATAACATAAGGAACATATTAGAGAAAATACTAAGAAAAGAGGCCTTCGATGGTAGTGGTCTCATATACGGAATGGGACATGCTATTTATACCAAGTCAGACCCAAGAGCACAATTGCTTAGAGAAAAAGCAAAGGAACTTGCTTTAGAAAAAAATCGTATAGAGGAATACAATCTCTATAGAAATATAGAAAAGATATCCATAGATATCTTCCGAGAACAACGAAATCGTGTCATTGCAGCAAATGTAGACTTCTACTCTGGCTTTGTTTATGATATGCTAAACATTCCAAGAGAGCTTTACACTCCAATTTTTGCAGCAGCCAGAATTCCAGGTTGGTGTGCTCACAGAATTGAGCAATTAGTAAGCGAACCTAAAATTATTAGACCGGCTTACAAGAATGTAAGTGCTAAAGCTCAATATGTACCTATGAATAAGAGAAAGAATATTTTTACTAAAGAAAAATAGGTTAAAACAACTTAAAAATTAAGTAGGAAAAAATTAATAAGTATAAAGAAATGCTAATAGATCAAAGAAGAAATAGGTCTATTAGCATTTTTTATTTTAAAAAGTAAAAACATTTTTTATAAACCGTAACATATATCACAGAATTTATGGCTATTATGAATTAAAATAAGAACTGTGGTCAAGCTGTTAAGAGCAGAAGCCTTAAAACAGAAGAGATAAAAGACCAATATTAAACACGAACATAATCAATTAAAAATAATAATTAATTACAATATAAGGAGAGATAGAAATATGTGTGGAACAACAAATAATAATGCAAACCCAATGTTTTGCTATCAGTGCGAACAGACTCCAGCAGGTGGATGTACAAAATTTGGTGTATGTGGTAAGAATCCTGATATTGCAAGCTTGCAGGATATAATGATATTAGGACTTAAAGGTGTAGCAGCTTATGCTACTCATGCTAGAGAGCTTGGACTTCATAGTGAGGAAGTAAATGCTATAACCCATGAAGCCTTATATACTACATTAACAAATTCAAACTTCAGTCTTGAAGAAAACATAAATATGGCCTTAAAGGTAGGAACTGCTACTGTTAAAATAATGGAAGTTCTTGATGGAGCTCATACTTCAAGATTTGGTACACCAACACCAGTTAGGGTTTCTCAAGACAAGATTGAAGGACATTCAATATTAGTAACAGGACATAACTTATCAGCTCTTTATGAACTATTAAAGCAGACTGAAGGCAAGGGCATCAATATATATACTCATTCTGAAATGCTTCCTGCCCATGGATATCCAGAATTAAAGAAATTCCCTCATTTAAAGGGGAACGTAGGTAAGGCGTGGTATGATCAAAGAAAGCTTTTTGAAGAATTCCCAGGAGCTATTTTAGGAACAACTAACTGCCTAATGCCAATAACTACAGGACACTATGGAGATAGATTCTGGACTTATGGAACTGCTGGACTTGAAGGTGTTCCAAAGATTAAAAATAATGACTTCTCCCCAATAATAAATAGAGCCTTAGAATTACCGGCTGTAAATATTGAATCTGATAAGACAGTAGTAACAGGGTACCATCATAGCACAGTTTTAAATATTGCTCCTGAAATTATAGAAGCAGTTAAAGAAGGTAAGATTAAGAGATTTTTCGTTATCGCTGGTTGTGATGCGCCAACTAAGGGAAGAGATTACTACAGAGAACTAGCTACAAGTTTACCAATGGACTGTGTACTCTTAACAACTTCCTGTGGTAAGTTCAGATTCAACGATGTAGATTATGGAACAGTGCCAGGAACTGATATTCCAAGATATATTGATCTTGGACAGTGTAATAACTCTGGTTCTGCCGTTAAGATAGCACTAGCCTTGGCAGAAGCTTTCCAATGTTCAGTAAATGAATTACCATTAAGCATAGTATTATCTTGGTTTGAGCAGAAGGCTGTTGCAATTCTTCTTGGATTGTTAAGTCTTGGAGTTACAAACATTCATATAGGACCAAGCGCACCAAAATTCATAAGCCCAGGAGTATTAAAGGTGCTTCAAGATACTTTCAACTTACAATTGATTAGTGGAGATGCAAAGGCTGATTTGGCTAAATTTTTAGGTGAATAATTAAGATACAACACCCATCCTAATGATGGGTGTTTTTTTGTATATAAAATTAGAATTAAGAAAGTATTTAATTTTGTAATATTGACATAAGTATACCAAAGTAGTAATATAAATATAAAAACATATAGTTTTTAAAACTACATGAATAAACATAAAGGGTACGTAAGAAAATATATATAAATAAATTATATGTTAGGGAGGTTGAGAAGGTGAATATTAAGGAATGTTACAATTTTGTGGTTTACGGAGACTCTATTACTAAAGGAGTAGTGTATGATGAAACAAAGCAACGATATGTAGTTTTGAAAGAAAATTTCGTAAATCTAGTAGCTAATAATATAAAGGCTGCTATTTATAATGCTGGTAAGTTTGGGAATAATATTATAAGAGCCTTACAAAAGTTTGAAATAGATGTTTTAAAGAAAAATCCAGATATCCTTCTAATAGAGTTCGGCGGTAATGATTGTGATTATGATTGGAAGGCTATTGCTAGTAATCCAGAGGGGCAATTCTCACCTAAGACAGATTTAGAGCTTTTCTCTAAAACTTTAAATAATATTATTGATTATTGCAGAAAGCTCAATATAATTCCAATGCTAATGACTCTGCCACCGCTGGACTCTAAACGCTATTTTAAATGGATCTGCAAAAACCAAAGTGAAGCAGAAAAAAATATCTTGAAGTGGCTGGGAGACGTGAATAGAATCTACTATTGGCAGGAACAATATAGTAAGAAGATAGAAGAACTGGCAAATAAAAATAATGTACAGCTCATTGATGTAAGAGAGGCCTTCTTAATGGAAAAGGAATATAGCAAGTATTTGTGCATCGATGGTATACATCCAAACAAAGAAGGTCATAAACTAATAGCAAATAAGGTTATGGATTACTTGAATAATAATCTAGATTATATTTTAATATAATATATTATTTAAATTAGCAAATTAAGTATAAAAGAGCGCCTATATTTCAAGGCGCGTTTTTTTAGTAGAAGGTTTAAAGATTTTTATGGTAAAATAGATTTAAGGCTTAAAAAAAATGTAGAAGTAGTATATAATATATCTATGAATGTATTATATTGTTAAATATTGCAATAAACTATGATTACACGGCTTATTATCACATTATTACCTGCACGGAGGAGAAGACATGGATATTGATGCTGCTATTAAGAAGATAGTTTTAGGCAAACCCTTTGGTTTGACTATGGTTAAGGGTGCACAGCGTTCAGGTAAAACTATGATTGCAGCTTATAGAGCATTATATTTGAAGAGCAGTTATTGTTTATATGAAGGTGAAAATGTTTTAGTTGTAGCAACAGAGCAGACAAATATCGATCTGCTTAAAAAGTTTTATGAAATTGCCAAAAGACAGTTTGAAGATGATTATAGAACCTTATTCTCTTTATTAAGTGAAGAAAAGGTGAACTTTTTTACTATAGAGGATTTAGTGGATAAGTATTATTCACAATATATAAGTAATAGTAAAATTAAGCCTTTAATTATAAATAAAGAGGAACAGATAGCTATATTAGCAGAATGTGTAGAAGAGCTTAAATCTCAATACAATAAAGTAAGGTTTATTAAGGATGCCAATGTAGATTTTATAGCTGATGAGATAAATTGGATAAAGTCTAATGATTTTAATAACCTAGAAGAATACATGAAGGCAGATCGCTTTTACAGAAGCAAGAAAAAAGGTCATCCTGTTAGATTAAACAAGAAATCCAAGTCTAGAGAAGCTATTTGTAGTGTTATGAAACTTTATATCAATAAACTTAAGGAAAGAAATCTTATTGATCTTTTAGACAAAGAAAAAATAGCTTTACAGGCAATTTTAAGCTGCAGTACAGAAGGTTATACTCATATGGTTGTAGATGATGCTCATAGATTAAGTAGACTTCAAATTAATATATTAATGGCCTTAAATAGTAAAAGAGCATATTCTAGCATGATGCTTATGGTAGATCATAAGGCAGAACCTATTGATGGAGCTTGGATTGTAAAAGGAAGAAGACAGAAGGATTTAGGTTTTGAAGTAAATATGAGATGTTCATACTTAAAAAAGGAAGTAGCACCTATGGTTTTTAAGGATATTAAAGTAGAAGATAAAAAGCAAAATAATAAGTTTTCTGTAGAAAAATATTGCTTTGTAGATATTAGACATCGACGAAGCTTTCTTTTCCAAATAGATACAGCTAACAGCGACGAAGTTATCTTATTACAGGATGATAAGGAATTACCTTGTGAAAAGGATGAATTGAAGACTATTCCTGTTTATAGCAATATAGCTGCAGGAGAACCTATCACAATAAATCCAGAAGTAGAGGGCACCTTTAATATACCTAATTATTGGATAAAGGGAATGAAGGACTGCTTTATGCTTAAGGTAAAAGGTGATAGTATGATTGGAGCAGGTATCGATGATGGAGACTTTGTTGTTATAAGAAGACAGAGTACTGCCAATAATAAAGACATAGTAGCTGTAGAACTAGATGGCAGTGCTACATTAAAGAGATTAAGCATAGATAAAAATGATATAATGCTTGTACCTGAAAATGATAAGTATTCCCCAATATCAATAAAAGAGCGAGAGGCTTTAGTTTTAGGTGTTGTAGTAGGTATAATTAAAAATGCTGCTTAAATTAGTTTGAATATGTAAAAAACAACTTCAAATAACTAAAATAATATGAGAAATATCATATGTAAAAGCGACTTAAGTCAAAGGATTTTAGTCGCTTTTTCTGTTGATAATAAGTTCACAATTAATTTTAATATCATATATTATAGTATAGTTATTCTTGGAGTGGTGGGAGTTGTTATACGCGCTTATTTTAGCAGGAGGAAAAGGAACCAGATTATATCCCTTATCAAGAGCTAATAATCCTAAACAGTTTTTAAAACTTATAAATAATAAAAGTTTTTTAAGGAATACAGTTGATAGAATAAAACCTTTAGTTGATAAGGATAATATTTATGTTGTTACTAACGAAGATTATGTAGATAAGGTTAAGGCAGAACTAAGTGAGTTAGCTTCTAGTAATATAATTGTAGAACCGGAAAATAAGGAAACGGCTACCTGTATTGGATTGTCTGCGGTAAAATTATTAAAGAGGGACAAAGATGCGGTGCTTATGGTATTTCCATCAGATCATTATATAAATAAAGAAAAGTTATTTTTGGATACTTTAGAACAAGCAGTGGAAATATGTGAAAGAAAGAGAGGTATTGTTACTATAGGTATCCAGCCCACTAGACCGGAAACGGGATATGGATATATACAGATGGGAGATCGCCTAAACAATGTCCTGTCAACTTATAAAGTAGAACGTTTTACAGAAAAACCTAATGTGATGGTAGCTAAGGACTTTTTAATGCAAGGAAACTATTTATGGAATAGTGGTATGTTTATTATGAGGGCGGATGTATTGCTTAGAGAAATAGAAAAATATCTCCCTAAATTGTATAAAAGTCTTATAGAAATATATCAACATATAGGATTAGAAGATGAGGAAGAAGTAATTAAACATCACTACAATTTAATTGATGGTATATCTATTGATTTTGGTGTTATGCAAAAGACAAGAAAGGCCTATGTCATTAAATGTGAGTTTGAATGGGATGATATCGGTACCTTTGAATCTTTATCAAGATTTTTAAAGAATTTTAGACAGAATAAAGTTATCGGTACTACTTATACAGAAGATAGTGAAAATTGCACAATAATTGCTAATGATAAACTGGTCATAGGCTTTGGCATAAAGGATTTAGTGATAGTAGAATCTGATGATGTGGTTTTGATAATGGATAAGAGCAAGGATCAAGAAATTAAACATCTGGTAAACAATATGAAAAATGATGCAGAGGTTAGTAAGTATGTGTAAAATAAAGGAGACCTATCTAGGCCTCCTTTTGCATTTTATTTACCTTAAAAATGCACTCTAATAAACCAAAATTTTATACCCTTATTACTCCAGCCTAAATCCCAAGGTACCTGATTTCTATCTGTATTATGGCAGGTTACTAAAGTGTATCCCTTTGAATCAGCTCCGCTAACCACTGAAACGTGAGTTATTCTACCGCCTTTTTCATAAGCCACTATATCTCCGGGGAGTAACTTATAAGCAGACTTATATACTTTATCATAAGTTCCCTTTATAATAAGAGAACCGCGACCGCTGTTCAATAAATAGTGGGAGAAGCCATCGGCATTAAGCCAAGCTTTTGTAGCTCCATCCTTGTTATGATTCCAGGTAGAGTTTTTCTTAAATCTTCCTGTTTCATAAAGGGTTTGAGAGGCAAAATTAGCACAGTCACCACCTTGAGGGTTATAATCTCCATACTTTTTATTATAGGTAAAATTATATTTTGGGTCGCTGGCGGCACCACAATACTGTTCCATGTATTTAATGGCCTTTAATCTATATTCTGAAATATTGGATAAATCCCTTGCTTCATGACTAGTAATAAATTCTTTAGCATCTTGATATTTTATATTTTCCAAGTTTAAAGAATCTGCAAATGGGTCGGTGTACCATTCTTTTGTAATCCACCATTGATTGTCTTTATTAGTGATATTCATAGTGTGATAGGTTCCAATTCTAAAGATATTTGTAACATCTGGTTCATTTTCATAATGGTACTTATATTCAGTAGAACAGATTAAATACATAGAATATGTATCACCATTCTTTTTCATTGACCGAACCTTAATTGTAGGATTAATAGCTGTAAACACTACCCCTTGCTTTTCCGCCCAGTTATGTAGGTATTTTATTTTCTTTTCTTCATGTTCAAAGGCCCATTGGCTGTATTTTCTACTAGTATCATAGAGAGAATCCATTAACTCAGAATCTCCCAGTAGGGTAGCCTGACTCCTAGCTCTAAACATTCCTTCTACCACTTTTACGATCTCATCATCAATGGTGTTCCTAGAAAACACAGATATGACATTTGTAAAAACTAATATTAACACCAGCGATAGCAAAAATAAAGTAGGACATAGGTGTTTTTTTCTAACTACAATAAAAAAACGCATCTTACTCACCAGCTCATTATTGATTCATAAAGAGTATATGCATTTTTGATATAATGTAGAATTTAAAATTAATATTAGGAAAAGCAAAAAGAAAATGGAGAATGAAATACTTTAAAAATAATGTATAATATAGTAGAATGAAATATACCAGTTAGAAATTAGATATTTATAAATGCGGGGAGATACGCTTATGGAATTAGTTGTAGGGCAGTTTAATGATTCATATGAACCGGTAATGGATGGTGTTGCAAATGTAACAAAAAATTATGCCTATTGGTTGGAGAAAAAGGGATGTAAAACCTATGTAATTACACCTAATGTACCAGGATACCAAGATACTAGCTTTCCAGAGGTAAAAAGATACTTTTCAGTGCCTTTACCATATAGAAGGCCTTATAGATTAGGCATTCCTCAAGTTGATTATTCTTTCAAACATGATGTAAAGAATATTCCCTTTGATATTGTTCATTGCCACAGTCCTTTTAGTTCTGGACAGCTTGCTTTAAAGATTGCAAAAAAAAGAGGTATACCAGCAGTAGCCACCTTTCATTCTAAGTTCTATGATGATTTTAAAGATGCTGTAAAACTGGATTCCTTAGCGAAATTTTTAACTACAATTATTGTAGATTTCTATAATAAGGTAGATTCTGTATGGACAGTAAATCAGTCCACTGCAGACACCCTAAAGGAATATGGTTATAAAGGAAATATTGAGATAGTTTATAATGGAGCGGATTTCCCTATTTATAATGAAGATAAAGAGCTTATTAAGAAAGCTAATGATTATTTAAAAGTAGGTGAAAAAGAGCTTGTATTTTTATTCGTAGGTCAGCATATATGGCAAAAAAACTTAAAGATGCTGATGGAAGCTTTAAGAATATTAAAGATCAAAGAAATAAAATACAAAATGTTCTTTGTAGGCGAGGGAATTGCTAAAAAGAACTTGGAAAAAATGGTAGATGACTATAATCTTAATGAATGTGTTAAATTTTTAGGTTTAATAACAGATAGATCCCTACTTCAATTATGTTTTTTAAGGGCAGATTTGTTTTTATTTCCTTCCCTTTACGATACCTCTGGTATTGTGGTAAGAGAAGCCGCTGCAGTAAAAACACCTTCTTTAGTAATAGCAAATTCCAATGCTGCGGAGGGAATAGAAGACAACGTCAATGGCTTTGTTTCACTAAACAATGAAGAAGCCTTTGCACAAAGGATTATAGAAATAATCAATGACAGAGAAAAACTAAAAATTGTTGGTGAAAGAGCTCAAAAAACTATATATAGAAGTTGGGAAGATATAGTAGAAGAAGTTAAGCTTAGATATATAGAACTAATAAAAAGTAAAAACAAGAAATTTATATAAATAATACACATAAAGTTTGCACTAAATAGTGCAAACTTTTTTTATATTATTTATTTTAAGCGATATAAAATTTAATTTTATGGTCAATAATCATATAGGGGGTAAAAGTAGCAAAAGTGAAATAGGAGGAGAAAATGAAAAAAAGCAACGGCTGGCTAATTAATCTTTTGCTTGTGGCTACTATATTATTTACCACCACTGCATTCTTTTTAGATATTTATAGTATAATAAAAATTATCGATAGACAAAATAAATATCTATCTGTTGTAAAAGATAAATCCAGTGAAGCCAGTGACTCTGTAAATGTGGTTCAAATAAATAATGTGGAAAGTATTGAAGAGAAAATAAGGCTGCAAAAGTGGAAAGAGGAACTAGAGCAACAAATAAAAGACTTTTGGGGTGAAGAACTACCAAAAGTAGGTTTAGTATATTATGATCTTGAAAGAGATCAAAAGATAGCTATAAATGAAGATAAAGTCTTCCTTGCAGCCAGTACTAGTAAGGTGCAAATAAATATGATAACTTATGAACTAGCTAAAAATGGAGACTTATCTTTAGAAGAAGGTATACTTTATTTGGAGGAAGATTTCGCAGAAGGTGCCGGTAGAATATTAGCGGATTATAAAAAAACAGAGCCTATACCAATACAGGTACTTTTGGATTACTCTATAAAATATTCAGATAATATTGCAACAAACATGATAATAAGAAGACTAGGAGGAAGTGTTAATCTTAGGAAATTGGCAAATATAATGGCAGCAACTAATACAGATACGGAAGAGAATTTTGTTACACCTGAGCAACAATTTAGACTGTTGAAACTTCTTTATGATAAAAGAAAGGATAAATACTATTCTCATCTTTTAAAACTTATGAAAAATACAGATTTCCATGATAGGTTAGATAAATACATTCCTAAAAAAATAGTGGCTCATAAAGTAGGAGACTATTCAACCTATGTACATGATGTTGGAATAATTTTTACTGAAAAACCCTACATACTTGTGGTCTATACTAATAACCTGCCAGAATTAATATATAAGCAGCCCCATGAAAGAATAGCAAAACTTTCAAAGTTGATATATGAGGCTCATTTGAAAAAATAAATCTCAATTTTATATAAACTTTGTTATGGTTGGATAACTATTCATCTCTAGTGATAATATAACTCAATTGGCCTAAATTCAATAACATAGCTTTTGGCTTACAGGGCAAAATGATAGTACAAAGAAACAACTAATACTTAAATTTAAAGGAGGAATATAAAATGACATCAAGAAATAATAATAGAGTGTTAGTACCTGAAGCAAAGGCTGGATTAAACAGATTTAAGGCTGAAGTAGCTAGCGAATTAGGATTAGCTAATTATGACGCTCAGGATAAAGGAAATCTTACTTCTAGACAGAATGGTTATGTAGGCGGAACTATGGTTAAGAAAATGGTAGAAGCTTATGAAAAAGGACTACACTAATTAAATAGTGAATATAATAAAGTGGGATAATGCTTTTAGTATTATCCCACATTTTTTTAAAAAAAGTAGTCATATAAATAGGGTATTTTGAATATATAGAAATGGGGGGTGGATTTATGAATAACAAACAAATAATTGATAAGTATACACAGATTGAAAAATTGAGAAATGAAATAAACCAATTAAATGAGGTTTATAATAATTGGACATATTATGATGTAGAAAGTCTTTTATATACAATAAGGGAAAAGCAAGTAACTTTGAGAAATCTAGAAGCTAATACTAGAATAAACAATTTGGAAGAATACTGAATAATTAAAAGTAGCAGCTTATACAAAACTTTTAGTTGCGTGTGAGCTGCTATTTTTATACAATTATTAAAAAGGGGTGGAGGATATGTGTAGTAACTTGGAATTAAAAAGTGAAAATTTGAAATTGAATATAGAAAATTTACCGAATTTCTATTCTACAGAAGAATTTGAGCCTTATGATGGAGTAATAGGTCAAAAAAGAGCTACTCAATCTTTAGAATTAGGGCTAAATATGGATAGTAAGGAGTATAACATATATATTTCAGGAAAAACGGGCACTGGAAAAACAGGATATATTGTTAGAAAAATAGAGGATCATGCAAATAAAATGCCTGCTCCAGAAGATTGGTGTTATGTTTATAATTTTCAGAATCCTAGCGAACCTTTAGCTATTTCTTTAAAAGCTGGTACTGCTGTGAAATTTAAAGAGGATATAGTTAACTTTATTAAATATGTAGCTAAGGAAGCACCAGTGTTTTTTAATTCTCAAAACTATGAAGATGAAAGAAATAGCATTATTGATAAGTATGAAAAAATAATGTTGAATTTAACGAAAAATCTAAGTAGTAAAGCCAAAGAATTAAATTTTGATGTTAGACAAGCTTCCACGGGAGACTTTCTTTTTGTGCCATTAAAAGAAAAAAAGGAGATGACAGAAGAGGAGTTTAATGATTTATCAGAGGAAGAGAAAAATACTTTTGAGCAAGCAGTAGCTACCTTGAGAAATTTATCATTGGATGTAATAAAGCAAACAAAGAATCTTAATAAAAAGATGGAAGAGGAATTAAAGCAACTAGATGATAGAATAGCTGAAAGCATCATTTTAAACCCTATAGAAGAGCTACTACGAGAGTATAGTGTTAATGAAGCAGTAGTAAATTTTCTAAATGAGCTAAAAAAAGATATTATTGAGAATATATCTAATTTTGTTGAAGATGAAGAAAAAAGTGATAAGTCAGAATTGATTAATTTATTTATGCGTAGATATGAGGTAAATGTTATAGTAAGTAATTCTCCTAGCAAGGGTGCTCCGGTAATATTCGCAGATTCCTGTCAAGCTGGACAACTTTTTGGAAGTATACAATATGAAAATAAGTTAGGAAATATGGTAACAGATTTTACTCTTATAACTCCAGGTTATCTTCATAAAGCCAATGGTGGATTTTTAATTATTAAAGCTCACGAATTGTTATCCAATCCTCAGTCATGGCAAATATTAAAAAGGTCCATAAATCTTCAAAGCATAGCTATAGATAATTCTAAATATAGTTTGGATCTTATGCCAATTTCTACAATTAATCCACAGGAGATACCTTTAAAAGTGAAGGTTATACTTCTTGGAAGTAATTATATGTATTCATTGCTTTTGCACCGAGATATGGACTTTGAAAAGCTATTTAAAATTAAGGCAGAATTTGATAGTGAAATAGAAGCTACTGAAGAAAATATAAAAAGTCTAATAGGTTTCTTAAGTAATTATGTAAGGAAAAACAACCTTCTTCATATAAGTCGGGATGGAATTGCCAAGCTGCTTAAGTATTCTAGTAGACTTGTTGAAAATAGAAATAAGTTTTCAGCATCTATGAGCAAGGTTCTTAAAATTGTTGATTTGGCAGCTTATTTTGCTAAAGTGGGCAACGCCTCTCTTATAGAAGGAAAACACGTTGACAAAGCTTTAGAGGAAAGTGAAGCTATGCATGGTCTTATAAGAGAAAAAATATTGGATATGTATAATAACAAGAAATATGTGGTGGATTTAAAAGGTAGCAGTGTTGGTCAAATAAATGGGTTATCTGTGGCACAATATGGAGACTGCACCATAGGTCAACAACATAAAATAACAGTTTCCACCTATGCCGGTAGAGAAGGAATCATCAACATTGAAAGAGAAGCAGAAATGAGTGGAAATATACATGATAAAGGTATGATGATCTTATCAGGATTCCTAGGACAGCTGGTTGGTCAACAAATTCCTATAAGCTTTAATGCTAGCATAGTTTTTGAACAACTGTATTCAGGTATAGAAGGTGATAGTGCTTCTGCAGCAGAACTAATAGCCCTACTATCAAGTCTTTCAGGGGTACCTATAAAGCAAAGTTTAGCTATCACAGGCTCTGTAAATCAGAGAGGAGATATACAGCCTATAGGAGGGGTAAACCATAAAATAGAAGGATTCTTTGACATATGCTCAATATTTGGTTTAGATGGTTCCCATGGAGTTATAATACCTGTTTCAAATTTAGATGAATTAATTTTAAAGGATAAAGTAATAGAAGCGGTAGAAAAGGGCTTATTTCATATATACGCAGCAAATAACATTAAAGAATGTTTAGAAATACTATTGGATTTTTCATCAGAAAAACAGCAAAAAGGAGATGTTTTAGAGAGTATAAAGCAAAAAATACTGATAAAGTTAAAATCCTATAACGATGTACTAAAAGCTTCTTATCTATAGAGGACAGAGGATGAATAAAAAATATAAAAAAGCATAAGGTATATAAGGAGATAAATATGTAACAATATAGCAAGGGGTACATCTATGAGAATTGGATTAGTAAGGCATTTTAAAGTAAATATAAGCAAAGAAAACTTCATGACCGCCGAGCAGTATAACAAATATAGCAAAGACTATGATATTGCTGATGTTATACCTAACGAAGTAGTAATAGATGACCAATGGGATAAATGCTACTGTAGTAGTCTTCCCCGTGCAGTAAAAACCGCCAGAACAATATATCATGGTGAAATAATAATTACGGATAAGCTAAAGGAAATTCCTTCAGTAGCCGCTTTAGCGCTAAATATCCCTCTTCCGTATAATTTCTGGGCAATTGCAAACCGCATAGCCTGGCTAGGAAATCAAAAAATACATCCAGAAGGCAAGAAAGTTACTCTTGAAAGAATTAATGAAATCATGGAAACAATTTTCCTGCAAAAAGAGCAAAATATATTAATAGTGAGCCATGCAGGAACTATGTTTGAAATACAAAAAATTTTAAAGAAAAATGGCTTTAAGGGCAACAGTTTTTTAAAAGCTAAAAATGGTAAATTATATGTTTTTGAAAAGAAATAATAAATGATAAAAATTACCAAAAGTAAAAAGTCTAATTGCTTGAAAATAGACTTTTTACTTTTTTTGTTGTAGCATTAATGATTGCAAAAATGAAGGTTAGTCCTGTGACTGTTGCATGAAATATTGAAAGTCTTTCTAGAAATATTACTTAAAGGTATAAAGAGTATTATATTGAAAAGTGTATTTGTAAACAACTAAGGTAACAGGTAATAATTAGCGATTAAACCTATATATTTATAGTATGGCACTTTATATAGATATAATCTGCCAATCTATCAATATATAAGGGGTGTGTTTTATGAAAAAGTTTATACTTTATCTAAATAGCTTAGAAACTTTGAAAAAAGTACTCATTTATACTGTGATGATAACCTTAGTATTTGTGACAGTTATATTTATTAGATTTTATAAAATAAAAAAGGACAAGCATGGCGGTAAGCTTATTTGGCAACACTATTACAGTATAAAGGGGTATGAAGGGAAAGTTTATAAAGATAGATTGGTAGTTTATGATGGGGATTTAAAAATCATAAATTTACATAACAAAATTGTAATTAAAAATATAAAGATTCCAGGAAAAAATGTTTTGGGTTTTGATATTTATGATAATAAGCTGGTCTGGTCCGATACCAGAAATGATAAAGAGTCAGTTAATAGTAAAGAACATTTAGAAGAGGTTAATAGTGATATATTTATGTATGATTTAAAAACAGACAAAATAACACAAATTACAACGGATAAGGCCGCTCAAATAAAGCCTACTATTTGGGGAGAGTACTTGGCTTGGCAAGATAATAGGAATGATGAGATAAAGGATGGGCATCCACGCTGGGATATTTATTTGTATAATATGAAAAACAAAGAAGAAATAAGAATTACAAGGGAAAGAGGCGTACATACAAATTGTGATCTTAATGAAAATCTATTAGTATGGGAAGATGGTCGTAATTATTGGGGATTGCAATCTATAAGATTAGAGTCTGAAGTTCCTTCGAATAATACAGATATATATATGTATGATATAAAAAAGCAACGGTACTTATCTTTAGCCCATGGAAGAGATAGGCAGGCTCATCCAAAGATAGAGGGAGAATTTGTAGTTTGGCAACAGATGAAGGGCTTAAATCGTAATGGAGATATAGTTCTTATGAACTTGGATACTATGAAAACTAAGAATATAACTAAGGACAAGCATAATCAAAAAAAGCCCTTTATTAGTGATGAGATTATAGCTTGGGTAGATGAGAGAAATGGTTATGAAAAATTTAATACTCTAGAAAAGGGGAAGAAGGGTGGCTCGGATATAGGAATATATGATTTAATTAATGAGAAGAAAATATTAATTAAAGAGGAAGGTGCTCAAAGTCTTTGTTCCTTAAGTCCATCTTATATAGTATACTCTAGTAAAACTAATGAAGAAGATTGTGAAATTCGAGTTATAAAATATGGTAGAAAGAATTAATAAATTTAGCGGCAGAAGTATGTATAAGGCTCTACTGCCGCTTATAATATTTTATTTATAATAGAAGAAAATGCACAAGCCTTATATTAGGCTTTTATGATATAATGTTTAAGATATACTTATAGAGAAAAGGGTGAAGTTTATGAGTAAAGCTTTTGATTATTATGTAAAAACTAAGGAGCAATATGAGAAGCTCAGTGCCAATTTAAAAAAGAATATTTCTCAAATTTCCTATCTTAGATTGGCAACCTTTGTGGTAGGAGTGTTCGTTTCAATATATACTTATGCTATAAATCAAAAATTAATTTCTGCAGTGGTCACTATAATATGGATAGGTTTGTTTATATATCTTGTGAAGCTTCATGAAAAGGCTATACAAAAGAAAGGTTTTGCAGATGCTTTAGTGAAAATAAATGAAAGAGGCATAGATAGAATAGAGGGCAATTGGAATAAGTTTAAGGACAATGGTGAAGAGTTTGCTAAAGAGGAACATCCTTACAGCGGTGATTTAGATATAGTTGGACATAACTCCCTTTTCCAGTGGATCAGTAGCTGTGCTACATATTTGGGAAGATTAAAGCTTAAGGATTACCTGCTAAAGCCTTTAGAGTCTAAGAGTGAAATAAAGCAGCGTCAGGAAGCGGTAAAGGAGCTGGCTAATAAAATAGAAATAAGGCAGAAGGTAAATGCAGAAGGGATGCTTATATCCAGTGAGTCTAGTAATCCTGAAGAGTTAATAAAATGGGCGGAAACAACACAAGTAACGGGAGGAAGTCTAATTGAGAAGCTAATAACAAATGTCCTTACACTAGCTTTCTTTACTATCGCCTTTTTAGCTATCTTTACGGAAACTGTTACATATAAAGCCTTTCTAGCAGTTATGGTTATAAATTTAATAGTATTGTATCTAGGAGGTAAAAAAGGCAGTTCTATATTAGATACTATTCATGAATATAGGACAGGAATTCGAACCTATGAAAATATAATAAAAGCTATAGAAGAGGAAAAGTTTTCTTCTCAGGCCCTTAAGGATATAAAAAAGCATCTATATACTGCAGAAAATAAGAAGGCCTCAGAGCTTATAGCTGAACTAAATAACATTTCAAATCTAATATCTGACAGAAGGAATATGGGATATATACTTATTAATATAGCCTTCATGTGGGATTTTAGATGTCTAGCTATGTTAAATAATTGGAAGGCTAAATATGGCAAGTATCTTAGACAATGGTTAGAGCTTATAGGTGAATTTGAAGCACTAAGTAGTATTGCCAATATAGCTTTTGAAAATGAGGGCTGGTGCTTTCCGGATATTAATGAGGAAGGCTTCATACTAAAGGCAGAGAACCTAGGTCATCCTCTTTTAGGAAAGCGTAGGGTGTGCAACGATGTAACCATAAAAGACAAAGGCAGCGTATTGCTTATAACTGGGTCAAATATGTCTGGAAAAAGTACCTTCTTAAGAACAGTAGGTATAAATTTGGTCATGAGTTACTGTGGGGCTCCAGTATGCGCCTCCAAGTTTACTGCTAGCATAATGAATGTATATACTTGTATGAGGGTCAGTGATAATTTAGAAAAGAGTATTTCCTCCTTCTACGCCGAGATCTTAAGAATAAAGATGATTGTTAATGCTTCAAAAGCAAATAATAAAATTTTCTTCCTACTGGATGAAATATTTAAAGGTACTAATTCCATAGATAGACATCTTGGGGCATCAATGCTCATAAAGCAGTTGAGTGAATCTGGAGCCAGTGGTATGGTTTCCACCCATGATTTAGAGCTAGGCGAACTTGAGAACAAGATGACGAAGATAAGTAATTATCATTTTCAAGAGCATTACGAAAATGGAGAGTTACGGTTTGATTATAAGTTAAGAAAAGGAATATCAACCACAAGAAATGCAATGCACATAATAAAGATGGCTGGTATAGAGGTGGAATAGAAAATTCTTATTACCGATAAACTACAGAAAAAGATAAGACTGCAAAACTAAAGAAATATTATCATGGGGGATTAATATGTTTTCAAAATTAAATATCTTTAAAGGCTATAAAGGTTTGCCTAGAAGCATGTATGTTTTATTTGTAGCACAAATTATAAATAGATTCGGTGACTTTGTAATGCCCTTTCTTACTTTGTATCTAACTGTGAAAATAGGATTAAGTGCTGAAGTTACTGGATTTCTAGTTATGTTAACATCTATAATTAATATGCCTGCTTCCTTGATAGGAGGTTATGCGGCGGATAAATTTGGAAGAAAAAAGACTTATTTATATGCACAAAGTGCCGCTGCTTTGACCTTGTTGCCCTGTGCCTTTTTTTCAAATGCTTACATTAATGTAGGATGCCTTATGATTTCAACCTTTTTTAGTGGTTTTTTAAGACCTGCCATGGATGCTATGGTTTCAGATATTTTGCCACCGGAAAAGAGACAAACAGGATTTGCTTTAGAATATTTAGGGATTAATATAGGTGTAGCATTAGGCCCACTAGTATCCGGAATACTTTTTAATAAATCATTGCCCTTGCTGTTTATTGGTGATGCTTTCACCTCCTTTATAGCAGTATATTTAGTAGCTTCTAACATAGAAGAAACCAATACCCTTAAGAATAAGCAAAAAGTTTATTTAGAAACGGAAAGAGAAGAAAAAAAGAATGTCTTTCTTGCTTTGCTGGAAAGGCCCCAGTTGCTAGTATTTTTCTTTGTATATATAATTTTCAGTATTATTTATACTCAGCATCGTTTTTCTTTACCTTTAACCATGAACCAAATTTTTGGAGATGATGGAACTCAAAAATTCAGCTTATTAATGAGCACTAATGCTTTTACTGTAATTGGATTAACTGTTATTATAACTGCTTTTACTTCAAAACTACATCCCTTAGCCAATATGGTTATAGCAGGTATAACCTATGCAGTAGGCTTCGGTATGGTTGGTCATGTAGACAATATGTTTTTGCTAATACTATCCACGGTTATATGGACTATAGGAGAAATTCTTGTTACCACAAGCTTTGGAGTTTATGTGGCTAACAATAGCCCCAGCAACTATAGAGCAACCTTTAATGCTGTAGGTTCTATAAGCTGGTCCATTGGATCCGCAGCCGGTACCTACTTGGCAGGGGTATATATAAAATACTACGGACTAGGATCTCTGTGGAATGTAATTATAGTATTATCTATCATAGGATCATTGATGATGGGGATTCTAAAAAAGAAAAAGGTCACTGTTGGTTCAAAATTGAAATAAAACTGTTTAAAATTTATAAGAGCGCATTTGAAAATCTTTTTATCAGTTCTTCAAATACGCTCTAGTTAATTGTGTAAGTTACATGAATTATGCAAAAGTACTACTATATTAATATATTTTATTTATAACAAAACCTTCTTTATTAAAGGCGTCTATTATTTCAGCAACATGCTCATGACCGTTAGTTTCTACTGTAACTTCTAATTGAACCTGCATAAATCTATAGCTGGTTTTGTATTGATTATGATCAAGTTTTATTATATTGGCATTATGTTTAGTAAGTATTTCGCTAACTTTTAAAAGCTGTCCAGGTCTATCTGGTAGCTCCATAGAAAAGCAGAATATACGTCCTCTAGATACAAGTCCTCTATTAATTAGGGAAGCTATAGTTAATACGTCTATATTTCCACCGCTTATAACGCAGACAATTTTCTTACCCTTATCCTGTAATCTTCGAAGACCTGCTAATGGAAGGACACCAGCATTTTCAGCCACTAGTTTATGTTTTTCTACTAAAATTAAGAAGGCTTCCATAAGTTCATAATCAGATACGGTAATAATCTCATCTACAAAATCTCTTGTTAATGCAAAGGTCAATTCTCCTGGCTTTTTTACTGCAGCACCATCGGCAATAGTTTTTGCAGAAGGAACATCGATAATTCTATTAGCATCCACAGATAACTTCATAGAGGGGCATCCTTCTGGTTCAACACCTATAATCTTAATATTAGGATTGATAGCTTTTGCAGCCACAGCAATACCGCTAATTAAACCACCGCCACCTACAGAAGCCAATATATAATCTGCATCTTTAATTTCTTCTAAAATTTCAATTGCTATGGTACCCTGTCCAGCAATAACATCTATATTATCAAAAGGATGAGCAAAAATATATCCCTTTTCCCTTTCAAGCTTAAGAGCATATTCGCAAGCATCATCATAACAATCGCCATGAAGAATTACTTCTGCACCAAATTTTTTAGTAGCTTCAACTTTAATCAATGGTGTGGTAGTTGGCATTACAATAACAGCCTTGGCTCCTAATTTTTGAGCAGCAAAGGCAACGCCTTGAGCATGATTACCGGCAGAAGCGGCTATAATTCCACGCTTTTTCTCTTCATCGCTAAGCTTACTTATCATATTATAAGCTCCTCTAATTTTAAAAGAGCCTGTATTTTGCAAGTTTTCCGGCTTAATGTAAACTTCATTACCACTTTCTTCGCTAAAAGTTTGGCTGTAAAGTACAGGAGTATCTTTAATAACTCCCTGCAATCTTTCATTAGCAGATACAATCTCTGAAAAGTTCAAAGAAGCTTTTGTATCATTATCATCCTTAGCATAATAATTGTTCATGAAAAATCCTCCTTTAATTAGCTAAGTCTAATTTTATACCATTAGATAAATAAGTCAATGTGCTTAATAATATATTTTTACTGTAAAGGAAAAGCATCTTCTCTACTAAGCAGAGAAGATGCTTTATGAAATTAAAAAATTTATAATAGACCGAATTTATCTAGGTATCCTAAAATGAAAACTAAGAAAACAATTATAGGAAGAATAAAGGTAGCATAAAATTTCAATTTATCTGGAAATTTAAGCCCTTTACCTTCATTAGCTTCCTTAATAAAGTTCTTCCATCCCCATCCGTAGCGGGTGGTACAGAATAAAATATATACTAAAGAACCGAGGGGAAGAATATTATTGCTTATAATAAAGTCCTCTAAGTCCAAAATTGTACTACCAGTGCCTAAAGGTTGAAAATCACTCCAAAGATTAAAGCCAAGGGCACAAGGTAAAGATAAAATAATTACAGCAACTACATTGATGGCAACAGACTTTTTTCTTGAACAACCAGTAAGATCCATAGCAAAAGAAATAATATTTTCAAAAACACCAATAACTGTGGACAAAGAAGCAAAAACCATAAATATGTAAAATGCTATTCCCCATAGTTGACCAAATTTCATGGAGTTGAAAATATTAGGTAAGGTTATGAACACAAGGGAAGGACCACTACCTGGATTAACCCCAAAGGAAAAACATGCTGGGAAAATAATTAAACCAGACATAACTGCCACTAAGGTATCAAGTATAGTAATGCTTAGTCCTTCTCCCAATAGACTTCGTTCTTTTGAAACATAGCTACCGAATATAGCCATACTGCCCATACCAATGCTTAGTGTGAAAAATGCTTGGCCCATAGCTGCATAAATTGTAGTCCATATTCCATTTTCTTTAATCCTATCAAGTTTGGGCAACAGGTAGAAGGAAAGACCTTCCTTTGCATTTGGTAAGGTAAGTGATCGGATTACTAGTGCAATTAATATAAGAAAAAGGCAAGACATCATTGTTTTTGTGATTTTTTCTACACCCTTTTCCAAACCAAGAGCACAAATTGCAAAACCAATAATGCAAACCACAATCATCCAAAATACACTGGAACTAGCACTTGAAGTAAGTCCATTAAATATCCCTTCTATATCTTGCTGTGTAGCTCCTACAAAGTCTCCTTTTATCATGTAGAATAAATAAGCTATCATCCAGCCGGAAATAGTGGTATAAAACATCATTAAAAGATAATTTCCAGCCATTCCAAACCACTTAAAAATATGCCATTTGGTTCTTTTTGGCTCTAAAACGTCAAAGGACTTAGCTACGCTCTTTTTACTAGCACGACCTACGGAAAATTCCATTGTCATGATTGGAAGACCTAGAATTAATAGAAATATAAAATAAATTAGTACAAAAATACCTCCGCCATATAGGCCAGTAATATAGGGGAAACGCCATACATTACCAAGTCCAATGGCACAGCCTGCGGAAATTAAAATAAATCCTAGTCGTGATGAAAATTTTTCTCTTTCTTGATTCATAATATCCCCCTTTTAAAATGCAAGTTAATAAATATTTTACACTGATTTTGACAAAAAGAAAAGAAAAAAAGGAAAATATTAATACTTTTATATTTTAGATAATATAATTTTAACAAAAATAATATAAATTAATTTTTTTATGAGAAAAATAAAACAATATAAAAGCCATATTATCAGAAGAAGGTATCATATTTATTAAAAACCAAACTGCCACCTCAAAACTTTACGCTGTGATGGCAGTTTGGTTTATTCTATATTATTGGGAAGTAATTATCCTATGATTTTGATTTTATAATTACTTACTAACAATTTTATAATAAGTTTTAGCAGTTAAGCCGTATACTAAAGCATAGAAGAATGCAAAAACTAAAATGGTTGCAGCGGTGCATACTGCAAAAAGAGGGATATTAGTTAGATTGAAAACTGAAAGTAATTTTGTAATTATCTTAAAGGCAAAGGCTATATGGATTATTGCTGCTATAAGAGGAAGGAAGAAAACTTTTAATACTTGGCTATTAATTATCTTCTTAACTTCTCCAGAGCTCATACCAACCTTTTGTAAAATTTCAAAACGTTCTTTATCATCGTAACCTTCTGCAATCTGTTTATAGTAAATTATAAGTACTGTAGCCATAATAAATACAAGACCTAGGAATATACCAAGAAAGAACAGAATACCATAAAGGTTGAAAAATTCCTGTCGTGAACTTTCTCTTCCTTCTAAGCTAAAGTCTAAATTAAGTTTCTTTAAAGCATTTTCTAAGGTTGAAGTAAATTTTATTTGTGTATCTTCATTTGCATCCACATCAAAGGAGTAAAGGTAGGAAAGTTGTTCCATAGTCTTATCTTTACCTTCAAGGGATTTATAAACTTCATTGATAGTATCCATACTATCAACAACAACATAATAAGAGTTATAGATTATAGCAGAAAGTATACCTTCAGTTACCATTGATGATATACGCTTCTTAATTGAAAATTTATGGCCATTGAAGTTTAAAGTATTGCCAGAAATATTTCCATGTATGATATATAATAGGGCTTCATTCTTAGATAAGGTTTCTGATTTATTTTCCATTTTGTTATAATCATCTACTGTAATGAAGGTTACCGTTGAAAAATTATCAACATCAAAGACGTATTTGTTTACTATAGATGAAAAAGTTTCTTCATTTTGATTTACAGCAAAGGTCATAGGGCGATAATGAACAACATTTTTTTCTGTAATATTTGCTTTTTTTAGTTCTTCCTTTATAACAGAAGTTAATTGCTCAGCTTGCTCATCGGAAATGTTGTTAGCGCTTATTGCTATTTCTTTTGGATATCGAGTTTTTAATGCCTCATCCATTCCTACATACAAGGAAACCGTTGTGGAAATTAAGAAAATTACTGTAGTTGCTAAAATGCATATATTTGCTAACCCTATAGCATTTTGCTTCATACGATAGATCATACTAGAAACTGAAATAAAATGTTTTGGTTTATAATAATATCCCTTGTTTTTACGCATAATTTTTAGTAGTGCTATGCTACCAGCGGTGAAAAGGCAGTAGGTTCCTATAATTACTAAAATAACTGCTAGGAAGAATTTATTTAGCGCTTTTAGTGGAGACTTGGTAGTTAAGGCAATATAATAACCAATGCCAAGGGATATTGCGCCAATAATTGCTATAATCCCTTTAGTTTTTGGTTCCTTTTCGCCAATCTTTCCACCCTTTAATAATTCAATTGGCTTAGAACGATATACTTGAAATAAATTGTTTAAAATATTAAGGATAAAAATTCCTGTAAACAAGATAAAAGTATAGAAAACGGCTTCTTTTGGTATTTCAAAACCAAAGCTAACTTTAAATGAAAGAATCTTAAAAAGAATTAACAGAGTAAGCTTACTAAATAGTATTCCAAATAAAATACCACTGGTTATGCATATAAGATAAATAAATACAGTTTCTAAGAATATTATTTTTCCAATATGTCTTTTTTCCATTCCTAAAATGTTGAATAGGCCAAATTCCTTTTTACGTCTTTTAATTAAAAAGCTGTTAGTATAAAACAAAAATATAATGGAAAATAGAGCGGTTACGGCGGTACCAAAGATCAACAGGGTCCTTAAAATTCTAGCTTCAGTAAAATTACTTAAGCTTTTGGAAAGGGCACAAAAATGTATATTATAATACATGATAATAGTACCAATACAAGCAAATATATATGGAATATAGGACTTCCCATTCTTTTTTATATTAGTTAAGGCCAGCTTAGAATAAAAAAATCTATTCATTTTTAACACCACCTGTAGCAATCATGGTTAGTGTATCTGAAATTTTCTGATACATTTCTTCATTAGATAATGAGCCCTTATAAAGCTGATGAAACACTTCTCCATCCTTTATAAATAGAACTCTCTTTGCATGACTAGCGGCCTTTGTACTATGTGTAACCATAAGAATTGTTTGTCCTTCTTCGTTTATTTCATTAAATAATTTTAAAAGATCTTCTGAAGCCCTTGAATCCAAAGCCCCAGTTGGTTCATCTGCAAGGATTAGTTGAGGCTGTGTAATTAAGGCACGGGCCACTGCAGCTCTTTGCTTTTGTCCTCCAGAAACCTCATAGGGATACTTATCTAAAATTTCGGTAATTCTAAGCTTTTTAGCTATAGGTGCTAATCTCATTTCCATTTCCTTGTATGATTTTCCTGACAATACTAGAGGCAAAAAAATATTATCTTTAATAGAAAAGGTGTCTAGCAAATTGAAATCTTGAAAGACAAAGCCTAAATTATTTCTCCTAAAAGCTGATATTGCTTTTTCCTTAATAGATATAATGTTATTACCGTTTAAGAGAACTTGCCCATCGGTAGGCTTATCTAAGGCTGCTAAAATATTAAGTAAAGTGGTTTTACCAGATCCGGATTCACCCATTATTGCTACATATTCACCTTTTTCTACGGAAAAGGTAACCTTGCTAAGAGCCTGAACTGTATTACCACCGAATCTTGTGGTGTAAACTTTTTTTAAATTCTTAACCTCTAAAAGTGACATATTCATTTCCTCCAATCTCTTAAGTTGCTTTTATTATAGCAAGGGGAGGAAATATCCTGCCTTAACTTAGGCTTACATTTTTTTGCCCAACCTTGCATTTTTGTAAGGTTCCTATTATTCTATTGTAATATCCAGCACATCTAGACCAATTTTTACCTTAGTGCCTTTACCTACCACAGAATCTATTTTAATAGTATGGGACAATTTGGTTAAAATACGTCGGCATAAATACAAGCCTATTCCAGTAGATTTCTTGTTTAGTCGCCCATTATATCCCGTAAATCCCTTTTCAAAAACACGAGGTAAATCCTCTTCTTCAATACCGATGCCTGTATCTTCAATAACTAATGTATAGGGCTCATCAGGGTCCATATAAATTGATATTTCTCCAGCATTTGTATACTTTAGTGCATTAGATAGTATTTGCTCCAAAACAAAAACCAACCACTTTTCATCCGTTAATACACAACGATTTAAGCTATTATAATTAAGCTTAATCTTTTTCCTTATAAAGGATTTTGAATATTTTCTAACAGCCTGTTTCACAAGGTCATCTAAAGATACTTTCTTTATAACTAAGTCCGAATTCATATCCTCTAAACGCAAATATTGCAGTACCATCTCTACATACTGCTCTATCTTGAAAAGCTGATCTAAAAGCTCACTGTTCATTTCAGATTTTTCATATTGTAAAAGGAGTCTCATAGCAGCTATAGGAGTTTTTATTTGATGGACCCAAACAGTATAATATTCCAGCATGTTATTATAAGCTAAATCTTTTTCATTAATAATATTAGATCTGGTCTTATCAAGGGCCTTAATTAATTCTTGATAATCCAATTCCAATAGGTCATTTGATTCTGGAAAGTCTGTATCAGAAAAAATCAAGGTGTTTTTTAACTTATTTAGAAGCCTATGCTTTCTATAGAAATTTAAAAAACTTACAATACCTAATATCAGAAAGAATGTAGAACAGAGAAAGGCAGCGTATATAAAAGGCTCTGATGGCAGTGAATATAATTTATATATTGATAGAAAAATACCGAAAGAAACTATTACAGTAATTATAGAAATTCTAATACTTTTTAAAAAAGAGAGGAAAATCTTAAAATGCTTAATCATATTATTTTACCATATAGCCTAGGCCCTTTTTAGTGACAATAAAGTCATTAAGTCCTGAATCTGCAAGTTTCTTTCTGAGGCGAGTAATATTCACTGTTAAAGTATTATCATCAATAAAGCTATCACTTTCCCATAGTCTTTGCATAATATCATCTCGTGAAACTACTTTTCCTACATTCTCCATAAGTATTTGTAATATTTTATAATCATTCTTTGTAAGTTCAATCTTTTTGTCCTTATAGGTTAAAGTGGTATCACTGAGATTCAACACTACACCATTATGTTCTATAACGTTGACTTGGCCTTGAAAGGAATAAGTACGTCTTAGCAGAGCTCCAACCTTTGCAGTAAGTACATTTAAATCAAAGGGTTTTGCTATAAAATCATCACCGCCCATATTCATAGCCATAACAATATTCATATTATCCTGGGCAGAGGAAATAAACATTACTGGCACCTTAGAAAATTTTCTAATCTCATTGCACCAATGAAAACCGTTAAAAAAGGGTAGCATTATATCAAGAAGCACAAGCTGTGGGTTAAAGTTTATAAATTGCTCAATAATATTTTTAAAATCCGTTACGCAATATACTTGGTAATTCCATTTTTTTAGATGCTCAGCCACCACCTTTGAAATGGTAAGATCATCTTCGATAATCATGATTTTGTACATAAAATACCTCCATTATAAGATAAGGCAAATCTTTTGATTATATTATATATAAAAAAAGTAAATAAAGCGAGAAAAGTAGAATTATGAGAGGCCTATTTTTAATTTTGTAGATTGATTTGAAAGTGGGATTTTTTGCTATGTTGCTTTGTTGCAAAAAAGTGTTGATTATATGTTTACGGTAGAGACAAGCTATCTATCAATAGGATCAAACAAGAGTTCGTTAATACTTATTTAGAACAAAGCAATATACTGTAAAATTATATAGTGCAAAGGCGAATTCCTTGGAAAAGCTATTTAAAAAGTTTATAATAAAAACTATAAAAATAGCTTAAAGTAATACTGGTGATAAAAAGCAGTAAGTATAACAGTAAGGGGGAGGTTGTATCATGGATAGAGAAAGATTATTAAAGCAAATAGAATTTATCACAGAAATAGATAAGTTAAAGCAGATTTATAGGCAAAATGTTGTCATAGGTACTAAGAGAAATGAAAATGATGCAGAGCACTCATGGCATTTGGCCATTATGGCTATGTTGCTTTCTGAATATGCTGATGATAAGAATCTAAATCTTTTGCATGTGATTAAGATGTTAATAGTTCACGATTTGGTGGAGATAGATGCTGGGGATACCTTCTGTTATGACGAAAAGGCTAAGGAAGATAAAGCTCAAAGAGAGGAGAAGGCGGCGGAAAGGCTCTTTAATATATTGCCTGCAGATCAGGCAGAGGAAATTATGGCTCTTTGGAAGGAGTTTGAAGAAAAAGAAACGGCAGAGGCACGATTTGCAGCTTGTATGGATAGATTACAACCTTTGATACTAAATTACAATACTAATGGACACACTTGGAAAAAGCCTGGTGTCACAAGTGATAAGGTGTTAAAGAGAAATGAACCTTTGAAGGAAACTGCACCAGCTCTTTGGGAATATGCTAAAGAAATAATTGAGGATTCTATTGAAAGGGGCATATTAAAAAAGTAGTTATGGTTTATTATAAACCGTAGCTACTTTTTGTTCATAGTAAGCAACTAAAGGAAGGGGCTTCGTTTTATAATAGCTTTCATTTTTGTAGAAATATTGATATACTATAAGTGTTATTTTAAATTTATATATTAATAAGTAAGAATCCGTGGAATGATATAAAGAAGAAGGAAGGTGTCTGTAATACTATGAAGGATAACATAGATATTAGTAAGTTGGATATTCAAGCTTTAAATTCAGAACTTACCGATGACCTAATATTGGATTTAAAGACACCGGTAAAGGATAGAAGGGATTTTAAATATAACTCTTATGTTGTTTCTATACCAAGGTACTTTTATAGATTTATAGGAGTAAAGACTAATGAGGAGAATTATTATGACTTTTTATATAGATTAGATAGAGAATTTAAAAATCTGACAAGTGCTTATTTGAAATTTAGCCAAGGTTTAGATAGAAATATATCCTTGAATAATCAAAATAAGCTTAATGAAATATGGAAAAATATCAACTCACAAGCAGGAATAAATACTTTTCTAATAATTAGTGAGTTGGATAGTAACGGACTAATTCCTTCTATATCCAATCCAGCACTTACTTTGCAAATTAAGAATTATTTTAAAGTTATGCTGGATTATTATATTAATACTAGGACTAATTTAAATATTGAAGAATTTAAACTGATTTTAAATTATGGTGTTCACTGGTTAAACCTATACGGCAAAACTCTTTTGGATAACTTCGATTATTTAAATGTAAATCCTAAGGTTTTGTATTATGGTGATATAACCACAGAGGAATCCTTTTTCTTAATATTCTTGTCCATGGTAGGTTGCGATATATTATATTTTAATCCTAGAGCTGCAGGAACCTTAAGTGAAGTAGATAAGTTTCATGCTTTTTCTAGGGAGGTAATATATTTAAATAGAGGAGATATAAAGAGCCAGCCTTGGGAGCCTAAGGATAGAAAAAGAACTACCGCTTATAGTGCTAGAGAAGAGTTGAATAAAACTCTTTTTGAGGAAGGTGGTGCCTTTTATAGACCTTGGCAGTTATCAGATCATAATATACAGGCTGTTACCTTAAAAACTACCTATGAGGAAATAAATCTTTGGGCTAAGGAAAAGGCATTGGTAAGAGATGGTTGGAAGGTAGAAAATAATACTGTTTATATACCAAATATTTTTGCTAAAATCAGCGGAACCCATGAAGATATAGATAAGTATTGGCAAGAAGTAAATGAAATAATTGGACAGCAGAATACTTTATTTATAAATAAACTTCCAATTATAGAGGTTGTGCCATTAGAATATGGAAAGCTTCAACAGGTATATCCTGCTCAAAGTAAAGAAGGCTTTAATACAAGTAAATTGATTGAAGCTTCCTGGTGGAAATACAAGGAACTAAGAGTGGGGCTTCAAAAAACTATGGCTGAAAAAATCAAGCAACTAACCTTAAATCCTATTATATACAATTTAGATAATCAACCAACTAGAGATTTTCAAGTGGATATTTTTTCTGTCTTAATCAATCTAGATACTTCTATTTTACAGCTGCTTCAAAAATTTGATTACCCAGAAGAAGTACCAAAGATAGTAATCTACAATAATGAGAAAAACGGAAACGTATCCTATGAGGATTGTATAATGCTTTCTTTTTTAAACGCTATGGGAGTCGATATTCTAATATACAATCCCTCTGGTTATACAGATATAGAAAGATATATATACTCAGATATGTATGATTTACATCATCTAGAGGATGTATCCTTCAATTTAAACTTTAAGAAATATGAAGGTAAGAAAAAAGGTTTCTTTAAAAATCTCTTTAAGCGGTAATTCATGTGACATATGTTGACAGCTTTGTATAATAAATATTATATTGATAATATATTTTGAGTTATAGGAGTGGAGAAATATGGCCAATACAGAAATACTTCAAATACCAGAAGATAATATAGAAGAAAGGGCGTTATCTGTTAAAGAGCAATTGAAAAGGTCACCAGAAGTTCTACAAATTGCATCTTCCATTAATGTAACTGATGCAAATGCTATATTGGAATACGGAAACAAGCCTGCTGAGGAGATTTCAAAATTTGCAGATCAAATACTTAGAACTATGAAAACTGAAACTGTAGAAAATTCTGGCGTTATGATAAAAGAACTTACGTCTATAATGAAAAAGTTTGATAAGCAAGACTTTGAAGATAAGCCAGAAGGTTTTTTTGGAAGACTATTCAATAAACCTGCTAAAGCTGTAGAAAAAATAATGGGTAAATATAAAACTATAGGAGCAGAAATAGATAAAATATATACAGAGCTAGGAAAATATAAGTCTGATATAAATGACGCAAATTTAATGTTGGACAATATGTATGAAAAAAACTTTGAATACTATAAGGAACTAGAAAAGTATGTTGTGGCAGGAAATCTTGTGATAGAGAAGCTAGAGAATGAAGAAATACCAGCCTTAGAAGCTAAAGCTGCCAGCAGCGGAGATCAAATGGACTATATGAATCTAGAAAATATGAAGACTGCTTTGGAAATGATGAAGCAGAGAGTATATGACTTAGAAACAGCAAAAATGGTTGCCTTACAGACGGCTCCACAAATAAGAATGATACAGAGAGGTAACTACAAGCTTGTTTCAAAAATTCATTCCGCCTTTATAATAACCATACCGGTATTCAAAAACGGTATAGTTCAAGCTGTAGCCCTTAAGAGACAAAAGATTGTATCAGATTCCTTAAATGAGCTAGACAGAACTACTAACGAGCTATTAATTAAAAATGCTGAAAACATAAAACATCAAAGCATAGACATAGCTAAATTATCTGGCAGTCCTAGCGTTCGAATAGAAACCTTAGAAAAGACTTGGAATACCATTATGGAAGGTATTGAGGAAACTAAGAGAATAGAAGAGGAAAACAAGAGACTTAGAGAACAAAGCATAGCTAAGTTAGATAATATGACCGAAAAATTAAAAATCAAGTCTCTAAATCCTGGTAGTAATTAATTTAGATGAATTTAAAGTCTGTAATTAGTTGCTTTGGCACTTTGACTACTGTTATGGTAAAAATGGGCGGTAGTTAAGGTGCCTTTATATGTTTTGCTACTATGATGCTTTGTTTTAAAAAAGTGTTGATGGACATGCAGTGACAGGACATCTTGAGATTTTATTATGGCTATGGCGCTTTGTTATAAAAAGGTGTTGATGGATAAGCCTTACTAGATAGTAAAAGCTAATTTACCTTATGATAGAGTGGACAATTCAGTTGTGATATTGTGTTCAGAAGAGTGCTTATGAACAAAGATGATTCGAACGAATATTCGTCAACTCTTTTTTGAAACAATGGAACATAGACAGAAAAAATATAATGAACATCTCAAAAAACATAAAACCATAATACATCAAAACATAGACACATCAGCAAAAAAAGGAGATTCAAACTTATATTGAATCTCCTACTTAACTACTGAAGGATTAATATGACTATCTACTCATCCACCGTTAAGTCTTCAAAACCAAAATCAAAGTCATCTTCATCATACATATCATAATCGCTACTATCAAAGTCCATCACATAACACTGATCGCATACAGGATGCATAAAGTTCCAAGGTAAAGGCTTTCCGCAAATTCGGCAACGTTTTTTAAATCGGATAATCCTTACACGAAGATGTTCATCTATTAGTTTAGCCACCCGGCTTCTTTCTTCCTTTACCCATTTCTCATCCATATCCATATTAAAGGCTTTGGAAAAAGAATAGTAAAGGTCGATTTTTCTGTAGTATATTTCAAGGTTTAAGAGCTCTTCTTCTGGGAAGGATGGTTTAAATAAAGTGGAGTTCTCATCACCAGTAGCCACAATGCGCACATAATCCTTCCATAGGTTAAGTATAGGGCTTTCACCTTCGTCAAAGGGGATGGTGATACATTTAAAAAGTTGTTCTTCAGTTAACCTTTTAAATACCCCCATTTGCTTGATAATATTTATAAGATTAATCAATCTATCTATATTAATCTTTTCATAGAATTCCTCTATAGGGTCCAATGAAGCCCAAACCTTTAGCTTTGCCTCTAGCTCACCGGCTACTTTAAGGATATCTTCTGTAGGAGCGAGGTAAGCCTTACTGATTGGCTCTTCATAGCAAGTTAGAGAATGTTTCAATCGCTTTTTAATTTCTGGAAAGATAGTGTTAACAAAGCCTTCTTCATAAATTCCTTTTCTACCAGCACGGCCAGCTATTTGCTTAATTTCCGCAGAGTAGAGGGGCCTTTCTTTTATGCCGTCAAATTTACTTTTTTCTAGAAATACAACTCTCTTTATAGGAAGATTGACTCCCATACCGATGGCGTCAGTAGATACAACTACACTGCTTTTTCGAGATAAAAATTTCTCAAATTGCAATTTTCGTGTTTCTGGAGGTAGGCCACCGTATATTATACTACAGGAAATATTTCTTTCCTCTAGGGCTGCAGCGGCGGTAAGCACTGATCTTCGAGAGAAAAGAATCAAGGCATCCCCTTCCTTTACGGAAGAAGGGAAGCGGAACTCGCTGTCCTCTACCGTAAGCTCTGTATCTCTAACATGGGTAATTACTTCATAAGTATCATCACAATCCTTTATTAGTGTTTTAACTATTTCTGTTGCATGAAGAGCGCAGCATATATGAATCTCTGCTGCTCTTACTCCGAGAATTGCTCGGGTCCATGCAGCACCTCTTTGCTCATCTGCTAACATTTGAGCTTCATCTATAACCACTACCTCATAATTAGATTTTAAGTCTACTTTTTCAACTGTGGAGGAGGTGTGATAGGCATTGTATTTAATTATTTCTTCCTCTCCAGTTTTTAGATTACAAGGAACACCATTGGCATTTAATTTGTCAAAAATCTCTAAGGCTAGTAGTCTTAAAGGTGCTAAATAAAGCCCGCTTTTAGCAGACATAAGTCGTTGAATTGAATTATAGGTTTTGCCTGAATTAGTGCCTCCTTCGTGAATAATAAAATGTCTTTTCATAGCTCTAGCTTCCTCAAACTCATCCTTAGGATGCTCTGGGAAAGCCTTTTTGATATCATCGCTTAAAAACTTAGGCACAAAGCGCATCTTATAGGTATTAATAATACCTTGGCTATAATAAAACTTAAGATTTTTTTCATTATTTAAAATTTCATCAAAGCTATGAGGAATTTGAAGATTTTCACTGTATTCTTCCCAAATAAGACGGGAGGACTTAAGCATTAAATCCATTATAAAGGCTTCAGATTCCTCTAAAAAATCCTTCTCCCGCTCAAAGACTGTAATACTTGCTACTAGTTCATTTTTATAACGCAAGTCCTTAGCTTTTAACTTCTTTTTCCCCTGTAGCTCTTGAAGTAGTTTTTTATTATGTGAATGTTCAGCATAGGTTGATCTTATCCATTGGAGATGCCTAATAAGATTTTTTTCAGAATGTTTTATGAATTCCCAGTCATTTTGCTCCAACTTTGTCTTATAAAGTTTATAATCTTCTTTTATAGAATTTATTAATCTCATAACTATAGTGCGGTTCTTGCTGCTGCACCTTTAAATCTGTAATAGATCTTTAGGCAGCTAGCTAACCAGCCTCCTTTCACCGGTCCTTTTACAGGGAGGCTGCTAACAATGGCAAGAGCTTAAACCATCCCTATTATTTATATTATAGACACAATTGCTGATTATTAAAAGTATCATATACCTTAATTTTCCTTATAATCATTACAATAGGGACATTCATCACTATCCTGTGGAATTTCCATGCCACATTCATTGCAGTGTTTAGAATTTTTTATTTTTTCTATATCCTTATTAAGAGATTCTATAGTTTCCCAATGCTCATCGATTTTTTTGCATAATTTTAGAACTTTTTCGCCGGGATCTACGCTGAATTCATCTAGTTTGTCCTTCTTTATTTTATTTTTATAACTTTTATATATAATGTGGCCTATTTTTTCTTCTAATTCTCTAATTTCCTTTTTTTCAGATTGAATAGATAAGTTGATTTTTCCTATTTCATAAAGTTCCGTAGTTTTCTTTACTGCATTGACAGCCCCAATACTAATAGATTGTGTGATTTTGCTAAAATCAAAGGACATGACTTCAGCTCCTTTATACATTTTTTTACTTGCTAACTTATATTATGAACTAAACATGTAGAAGGACACTTTTAAAGTCTGATTTTCGTATATATTAGTTATTGGAAAATATTTGAGAAAATAATATGATAGTAGTATAATAATAAGTGGTATTTCTTAGTTGCATTTCAAGTAAATCTTCTGAGAAATACTATTTATTATTAACACATAAACATAATACATGGAGGAAGAAAATGAAAGGCACAACGACACCAGTTTATAGGAATATTGCTTTAGATATAGCTAACAAAATCGTAAGAGGTGAAATGAAGGTAAATGAAAGAATTAGTGGCAGATCTACCCTAGCAGGAGTATACAATGTGTCTCCTGAGACCATAAGAAGGGCAGTAGCCTTACTTGAAGATAGTGGCGTTGTAGCATCAAATATAGGTAGTGGTATAGAAGTGTTGTCTGTGGCGGCGGCAGAGAAATTTATTGGACAGCACAGAAATAATGAGTATATAAGTACAGTAAGAAGCAATATGCTAGAACTAATAGAAAAACGTAAGTTACTGGATAAGCAATTAGAAGAAGATATAGATAAGGTAATGGACTTCCTTGACCGATTTAAAAAGAGTACTCCTTTTGCTATGGTTGAGGTTAAAATAGGAGATAATAGTCCGGTAATTGGTAAAAAATTGCTTGAAGTTAAGTTCTGGCAAAATACTGGAGCCACCTTAATAGGCTACAGGAGAAATGGGGAGTTAGTAGTATCGCCAGGACCGGATTATATATTTGAAAAAGGAGATACAATAATTGTAATTGGGGACTATGATATCTATGATAAGGTGGTGGATTTTGTTAATAAATCTTAATAATATTTTAAATAAAAAATCTGTGTTGAAAGAGGATATTTGACTATCAATCTTTCAACACTTTTTTATTTTCATAAATAATAAATCTAACAATGTAAAAAAAATGAGAAATAGGGGGAAAAATGTAGGAAATTTTTTACTAATATATAACATAATATGGTTGAAATTGAAAAATGCTTCTATTATAATATTAATGAGCAAAAAAGATAGACAAATGTAACCTTCTGTAGAAAAAGAGAAAGAAATTAGAATTTTTCTACTAATTTTTGGAAAGGAAGGTGAAGTCCCTAGAAGCTTAAAACAAAGAAGTTTTGCGTCTAGGATAGAGATGAACTATTCGAAGAACTTAAGGAAGAAACATTTAAATAATAGTATGAATAATATAATTAATATAGAAAATACATATATACATTTTTTTCTTTTAATCTTATCTGCATTAATAGGTATTCATAGCTATGAGAACTTGGCAAATATGATAGGTATACTTATAGTAATGCTAGGTTTTTTAATTCTTTTTACTTCATTAATCAAAGAAAACTATTCTCAGAGTGAGGGGGTTACTATAACAGGGGTAGCCTTTGGAGTAAGCTCAGTCTTTTATATATCTGTGGTTTCCCTTAATTTTGATAGCTGTTTCAGCTTAGATTTAGCTGCAAAACTGCTCTTATCTATTGGATATTTTCAAGCCTTAGGAATTCTACTTTCAGTAATTTTTGCAAATAGAAAAGTGGATACAAAAGGATTTTTCTATTTATTTATAGTGTTAGTATGTTTAGTACAAGAAAGTATTTACCATTTATTTTCTAACACTTTATATCTATATGTAAATAATCAATTTACAATGATAAAGAAAGTCTTAGAACTAGGATTATTTTTTTTCTATTTTATTATATTAGCTATAATCTTCTTAAAAAGAAGGTATTTAATTAAAGATAATGATAGACTTTGTTTGCTTTTTATTTTTACTAATCTATTGGCTAACATTTGTTCTATAGAGTTTTTAGATGTCTCAAGGGAACTATATTTGGTAAGTCAAGTAATAACTTTAATAAGTTATACATTATTGTATAGAATTATTGCAAATAATAAAATTAGAAAGTCTGTAACAGAAATATATAATCAAATAGATTTAACCAATTATATGTTGGGCCAAAAGAATAGAACATTACAGGATGCTATAGATCAATTAGAAAAAGAGATTGCTAATAGAAAGAAATATGAGAGAAAGCTGAAATATGCAGAAGAAAAGTATCAAAAGATCGTTAATACATCACCAGAAGTAATTTATATACAATACGGTAACGAAATAATTTATATGAATGATGTAGCAAAAAAGTTTTTTAGCTATAAGGGTAATGAATCCATCGAAGGTACTTCCATAATGGATATAATAGATGATGAAACTAAGCCAATAATGCAGCAAAGATTAAAAAAGACGCAAGTTGATAAGATTGACTGTGAACCTATAGAAATAACTTGTCACTGTTTTGATGGTTCTAAAAAAATTTTGCAGGTAACGGATATATATATTAACTTGGACGGAAAGAACTTAACACTTAGTAGAGGTGTGGATATAACTATTAAGAAAAAGTTGGAACAGGAAGAAAAGCGTTTAAAAGAAGCTATAGAATACGAGAAAATTCGTTCTAACTTCTTCTCTAATATATCCCATGAATTAAGGACACCGGTGAATTTAATTTATAGTTCTTTACAGCTTATACAGATGTATAATAAATCAGATAATAGCAATCCTATAGTTGATAAGTATTATGAAACTATGAAAAAGAACTGTTTAAGACTAATTCGATTAATTAATAATATTATTGATATAACTAGAATGGATTCCGGTTGTTATTCTCCAAACTATTCTCAAATAGAGATTGTAAGTACCATAGAAGATTTAACACAATCAGTGGTTGAATATATTAAGGATAGAGATATTTCTATTGTATTTGATACTGATGTAGAAGAAAAAAAGATGAATGTGGATAAGGTTTTGCTAGAGAGAATGCTTTTAAATATATTATCTAATTCTGTAAAGTTCTCTAAGGAAAAGGGAAATATAGCTATAATGTTGTCGGATAAGGGCGAAGGCATAGAAATAAAGATTCAAGACGATGGTGTTGGAATACCAAAAGAAAATTTAGCAACCATCTTTGATAAGTTCATGCAAGTAGATAAATCTTTGAGAAGAAATACAGAAGGTAGCGGTTTAGGATTGGCAATTGCAAAATCAATTGTTGATATTCATAAGGGGAAAATAACCATTGATAGTAACGAAAAGGGAGGCTGTACTACTGTAGTATATATTCCAGATAAAAAGGTTGTTTATTCAGAAGAACTTGGTCAGATCTTTGAATCAAAGAATACACAGTTAATAAATACATACAATGAAATTGCAGCAGAAACAGAAGATATAAAATACATCAATAAAAAGCAGTTAAAAGAACAGATTATATTAGAATTCTCGGATATTTACTAAGCATAAGATTAATAATACAAAAGAAAAATAAGGAGAGTATGGTGATAAAATGATGGAACAATTTAAAAAGAAGTTGCATATATTAGTGGTAAACGATGATGGAATAGATGCACCGGGTATATATGCCCTAGCGCAAAGGTTACATAAAGAATATAAAGTAACTATGGTGGCTCCTTCAATGCAAAGAAGTGCCACTTCCCACTCAATCACTATTTCAAAAGCTTTAACCGTGAAAAAACATATCATTCCGGGCTTAGATTTGAAAGCTTACTCTGTTGATGGAACACCAGCGGATTGTGTAAGGTTAGCCTTAGACAACTTAGTTGAAGATAAAGTAGATTTTGTGGTATCCGGTATTAATAGAGGTTTTAATTTAGGCATGGATGTTTTGTACTCTGGAACCGTTTCTGCAGCAGTGGAGGCGGCTATTTATAAGGTACCTTCTATGGCAGTGTCAACAGACCAATTTGATCATATTCAGCAGTACAAAACCGCAGCAGATTATGCTGCTATTCTGCTGAATATGGCCATAGAACACAATTTAAAAAATGATGTTGTTTTAAATTTAAATGTACCTCCTTTAAGCCATGATGATGTTAAAGGAGTAAAGGTTTGCAGAATGGGCAATATGGTATACGGTAATTATTTTGTAAAAAGAGAAGGTAATGAAAACAGTAGTCAAGAGGAAACCACTATATTCGATATTAAGGGAAATACCTTTGAACCAGAAGCAGAGGATATGGATACCTTTTATATCAAAGAAGGCTATGTCACAGTAACGCCATTGCACTATGATTTGACAAATTTCAAATTGCTAAAAGAGGTTTCTCAATGGTTTTACTAATTTGCATGCTAATGTTTAGAAAACTTTATCGAATATTGTTGTTAAACGGGATTATTACAAGGTATAATATAATATAATAGCAACTTTTAGGGAGATTCATGATTTAAAACTTAATTATCCAACATTTCTTACTATAAAGGTGATATAAAAGGGCAAAGCAAATTAATAAGATAGGGGTAATAGTATGAGCAGGACAGTGCTTATTGCTGATGATAGTAAATTAAATATTGTAATAATTACAGATATACTAAAATCAGAGGGCTATGAAGTTTATTCTGTTACTTCAGGTACTGAAGTAATAGATGCTATAAAAAAGTATAAACCTGATATAGTACTTTTAGATTTAGTCATGCCTGGAAAAGATGGCTTTACTGTTTGTAGTGAGATAAAGTCTGATTATCAATTTAAAAATCTACCTGTAATTATGGTAACAGCAAGGACTGAAGCAAAATATTTAAAAACTGCTTTAGAGATAGGTGCTTTTGATTATATAAGAAAGCCGGTAGATTCTATAGAGGTTATAGCACGAATAAATTCAGCATTAAGGTACAAGGAACATCAGGAAAAATTAGAAGAAATGGCCATGAAAGATGGACTGACTGGGCTCTATAATCATGCCTTGTTGATAGAATTATTGGCAAAGGAGCATAGTAGACAAAAAAGATTAAATGGAAGTTTAGCATTTCTAATGATTGATATAGATTATTTTAAAAAGGTAAATGATACCTATGGACATCTAAAGGGAAATGAAGTTATTAAAGGTGTAGCGGATATAATGAGATCTGCCATACGGGAAGGTGATGTAGCTGGTAGGTACGGAGGGGAGGAATTTGGTATAGTACTTTCTAATCTCCCCAAGGATAAAGTTGTTGCAATTAGTGAGAGAATTAGAAGAAGAATCGCACTGCAATCCTTTTCTTTGGAAGGACAAACTGTTAACATAACTGTTAGCATAGGAGTGTGTTATAAGGCGCCGGATAATGATATATCACATAAAGATATGATCAAAATTGCCGATGAGGCAATGTATGAAGCTAAGCGTTCTGGAAGAAATAATGTGAAGGTTAGAACAAAGCTAAAAGGTGATGAAGTTGCTACAGAATAATCAGCAATAATTACTTTGGGTTATCAAATCTACACCTAATTACATACAAATATAGTGTAAGAGATTAGGTGGAGGTAAAATTCTAATGGATGAAAAAGATTTAAATCATCTTCAAAATAAATTATTTAAAGTATCTAGTGATAAAGCAGGGGTAGTAGAAATGGGATCCTCTTTTGGTATAGGAGGATATGCTGAAATGTTTGAAACCTTGGACGGTCAGCCAATAGATTGCGGATATTTTGTCACATTGCAGGGAAGAAAAATTCGTATTGCCAATGCTAAGGATCGTTATATTTTAGGGGTTACTACTGCTACTCCAACAGTATTAGGTAGCGGCAGAGATGTTAGATGGAAAAATAAATATCTTACAGATGAATGGGGAAGAATGCTTTACGAAGAGGTTCTTGTACCAGAAATGCATGGTGATGATGGTAGTGTAGTTATCCCTGAGCACATAGAAAAAAAACCAATAATAAATCCTAAATGGGATAAAAATCAAACATATATACCTAGGCAGTTTAGGAAGGAATGGGTTTCAGTATCACTGATAGGACAAGTTTTGGTGAGAGATGACGGTAGCTGCCAGGAAAATGGCTACTGTATTCCTGGTGATAATGGAATTGCTACCAGTGCTAACAGAGGATATAGAGTATTGGAAAGAACAAGACCAAATCAAATTCTAATACTGCTGAAAGCTACTGCCTTTCCCACCTCCTCCGTTATAACAAGAACTAGAACAACAAATCAGCTGTAAATTAATATTGATAAGTGGCGTTGATAAAATGCATTTCTAAATGTTAATGGACTACAACATTTGGAGATGCATTTTTTATTTTCTATAAAATTTAAAAAATATAAAGGAAATTGTTCTTTTATGTTGAATATGATATTAGAAAGGTGTGTCTTTTTTAAGAAAAGTATATACATTTTTTATAAATTTCTAATAAAAGTGGATTGAAAGTTAAAAAGTTGTTAATAGAAGGTGGTAATAAAAATGAAGACAATTAGGAAGTTAGTAGCTGCATTCATGGCAAGTACCATATTTTTTTCTGCTATAAATGTCTCGGCAGAAGGAACAAATGAAATTAATATGGCTAATGATGTAAAGTTAGTTACTTCCGCAGGCAGTAACGAGTTTAGAGCTGTATGGTTTAGTTCAGTTTATAATCGAGATTGGGTATCATCGGCTTCCGTTGGTGTTGAAGGCCAAAAAAATGATTATGTATCAAAGCTAGAAAAACTTAAAGAGTCTGGATTTAATGCTGTCATTTTTCAAGTTAGAGCTATGGGGGACGCATTATATCCTTCCGCTTATGCTACTTGGTCAAAATACTTGACAGGAACTTTGGGAAAAGATCCAGGCTATGATCCCTTAGAATTTGCTTTGCAAGAGGCTCATAAAAGAAATATGGAATTTCATGCATGGTTTAATCCTTTTAGAATAAGCAGTGATGCAAACTTTAATATAAATGACTATATAAGTAGACTACCTAACAGTAGTGCATTAAAACAACATCCTGAGTGGATTGTGAAATATTCAGGCAGTAGTGCTACTTATCATTGGATCAACTTAGGCATTCCTGAAGCACGACAATATGTTATTGACACTATACTGGAGGTAGTAGGAAAGTACGGCATTGATGGTGTTCATTTAGATGATTATTTTTATCCTTATCCAGTTTATGCAGCAGATGGCAGGAAGGTAGACTTTCCTGATGGTGAGGCATATGAAATTTATAAAGGCAACTTCACCAATAAAGAAGATTGGCGTCGAAATAATGTAAATTTATTTGTAAAAGAGTTATCAGAGAAAATAAGAGCAAGAAATTCTTCAGTTAAATTTGGAATTAGTCCTTTTGGTATATGGAAAAATGGTAAAAATGAAGGCGGAGCAGGTACCAATGGTATGAGCAGTTATTATGATCTATACGTTGATTCTAAAGCCTTTATAGATAATCAATGGATAGATTATATTGTACCTCAAGTTTATTGGAGTATGAGTTATAGCAAGGCAAGGTATGATGTTTTGGTAGATTGGTGGAGTCAGCAAGTAGCGGGAAAAAATGTACAACTTTATATTGGACAAGCTGCCTACAAAATAAGTAATGGTAGTGGAGATGCTGCATGGAATAATTCAGAAGAAATAATTAATCAGGTAAAATACAATAGAAATAATCCTAATGTAAAAGGAAGCGTATTTTTCAGTGCTAGTGACATCTTAGCAAACAAGTTAGGAGTCTATGATGCTCTTAAGAATGCTTTGTACAATACTGTTCAAAACCAAACTGAAGGAATTCCAATGTATTCTAATGTTGCTACAATATCTTCTTTCACTGTAGATAAAGCTTCTCCTCAGAAGTTAAACTCAATAATAAACTTTTATGCAACAGTAAGTGGTTCTAATAATCCATTATATAGATATTCCATAAACAACGGCAGTGGATGGCAGATAATTCAGGACTATTCAACAAAATCATCACTAAGATGGATTCCTAATGCTAAAGGAACATACACAATAAGGCTGGAAGTTAAGGATGCAAACTCACCAAGTCAATATGATGATATTAGGGAGATATCTTTTGTAATAAAAGCACTGTATACTGTAACTTTGGATCCTGGTCATGGAGGTTCCGAAATAGGAGCTATAAGTCTTGATAATGATTATGAAAAAAATATTAACCTACCAATAGCCTTAACTCTTAGAGATATATTAGAGTCTAGAGGGCTAGAGGTATACATGACCAGAGATACAGATAAATATGTTAGTTTATCTGATAGGGCACAATTTGCCAATAATTTAAGAACTGATATATTTGTATCAGTTCATAATAATTCTTATACTAATCAATCTGTTAATGGTATTGAAACCTTCTATTATTCAACAGATACAAAAGGTAAGGAAATGGCAGAAAAGGTACAGAAAAGTTTAATAGCGAATACAAAGGCTAACAACAGAGGAGCAAAGTCTGGAAATTACCTTGTAATTAGGGAAACAATTATGCCTGCCATACTAGTAGAATGTGGTTTTATAACTAATAGAGAAGAGCTGAATAAACTAAAAACTAAATCATACCAAGATAAGTTGGCTTATTCAATTGCCTATGGTGTATTAAATTTCTTAAATTTAAATCTGGAAGATGTTAACCGTGATTCTTCCATAGACTTAAGAGACTTAGCAGCTGCATCAGCAAAATACAATACAAGATTAGGTGACAGTGCATGGTCTAGCAATTCAGACGTAAATAATGATAATATCGTAGATATTTTTGATTTAGTTTTAATTTCAAAGCAAATACATTAATGTATAATAAAAGTGAAATAAAAGAGAAGTAAAAGTGGGATTGCACACAAAAGTGCCTTCCCACTTTTTGTTTTAAAGAAGTGTTGATAAGAATGAATATAAGTGTACAAGCTTTCAGCATAGGCTGGCTGAGAAGTACCGTAAGACTTTTTACTATGATGCTTTGTTTCAAAAAAGTGTTGGTAATATTATAAATAAAGAAAACAAGCTCTCCATACAGGGTACTTTCAAATAACTTAAAAAAGTTTATAAGAAAAATTCTTTTAACTGTTTAAAATAAGAATAAATTGTCAAGAATCCAGATATCGAAAATTAATTCGACGATTTTTTGTTCGGATTTTTGCTGGGAGTGACAATTATGAAACAATCTATAAAAGTATTTATTGAAGAAATCAAAAATCTCAAAAATGAGAAAAAATTCAATTTAACAGATATAGCTAAATCAAAAGATGTTACTTCATCCTTTGATAATCAGATTTCTGAAGAAGAATTCATGGAGGCCATGAAAGATCACTGCAAGAAAGAGAAAGAAAAAAGCTGTCCTTATTGCAAAAGAAATAATGTAGTTAAGTACGGTTTTACAAAAAATAAAAAACAACGCTATAAATGTAAAGAGTGCGGAAGGTACTATTGTATCACTACTAATACTCCTATGTATTACAGCAAAAAGGTTATGAAGAAATGGTTTGAATACTATAAATTGATAGGCAACATGACTCCTATACGTCAATGTGCAAAAATACTAGATATAAGTATAGGCACTGCTTTTCAATGGAGACATAAGATTCTAAATGCAATAATGCCCATGCTAAAAGGAAAGATGGAAGGTACTATAGAGATAGATGAAGTGTTGATACCAGAAAGTTTTAAAGGTAATCATTCGAAGAATTTAAATTTTTATATGGATCGAGAACCAGTTATAAGAAAAAGATCAGCAAGCGAATATGTATCTAGCAAAAAAGTATCAATACTTTGCTGTAAGGACAGGCAAGAAAAGGTGTTTGTTCGAACTGGTGGTATAGGTAAGATAGGAGCTATAAGATTGTATGACTTGTTATCAGATAAAATACCTGAAAGATCAATATTATGCACAACCAATAATATAGCTTATATACCACTAGCTCGAAAGTTAAATTGTAAGCTTTATAAATTACGGGGACGATATGAAGTGATAAAAGATAAATATCATATACAAAACGCTGGAGCCTTTGGAAAAAGAATAGTAAACACTATAAATTATAAGTTTAAAGGAGTGGCCACTAAGTATTTAAATTTTTATTTATCATGGTTTCATTGGCAGGAGTCCAATAAGAGAGAAACTAATTCTATGAAACTTTTGGATGCATTAAGTATGTCCATATACAGTAATCAAAAGCTAAGAGTGTGTGATTTTAAGAATGTAAAATCTTTACCATGATAATGATATTTAAAATTGCTTGATGATGTATTTTATAGTATTAAACTTACTTTGAAGCTCTTTGAAAATAGCATGATAAATAGTTAATTTAGTTAATTAGCTTTAAATTAGAGATTAAAAATTTAAAAAAATAGTGAAAAAGAAAAGAATTTTGAATACATTTTCGTCAACTCTTTTTTGAAACAAAGCAACATAGTAGAAAAAACGCTTACCTCGCAGGGAGAACAACTGTTTTTTGTAACAAAGCGATATAGCAAAAAATAAAAGAAGCAGCTCTAACTGCTTCTGTTAAAAATATGCTAATATAATGGTTCAGTTTTTATATCATTATAAATGTAGTCTTTGATTTGTTGTTTTGTTATAGGCATTTGTGGTTCAATGTAGTCTATCTTATTTAATTTTAAGTTTTTCCAGTAGCCATTGATTGGAAAACGGCATTGATCAATTTCTTTAATGCCAGAAGTTAGAAATTGTGTTCCTAATGTTAGAATATCTGTTTTGTCAAAGCTGGTGGTGATATGTGGGAGTACGGAATCAACAATTTTGGGATATTGTGTTACACCAGCGTTGATAATCTTTTGGAAAATTTGATCAAGAACCTTTCTCTGTCTTTCTGTTCTTTCAAAATCGTAGTTACCTACATTTCTTATTCTACCGTAGGCGGTAGCTTGTCTACCGTTTAGTAATTGAGAACCGCTTTTTGTTATAGGGGTATACTCTTTATTGTCTATATCACAAAGCTCCTTAATATACTTATTAATTTCATTTACCTCTTTTTCTTTTATATCCAGCGTTACACCGCCTAAGCCATCTATAATTTCTTCTAATCCCCAAAAGTTAATTGTAACAAATTCTCTTATGTCTAAACCAAAGTTTTGATTTAAGGTTTTAACGGCAAGCTTAGGACCGCCAAAGGCATAAGCATGATTAAGTTTATCCAAGCCATGACCTTCTATATTAACACGAGTATCTCTCAATATAGAAGAAAGCTTGATTTTGTTATGTTTGTAGTCTATTGTTGCAACTATAATGGAATCGGAACGGGTCTGCTCAGCAGGATTTCTAGTATCGATGCCAAAAAGGGCAATATTCATAATCTCATTTTTGCCTAATCTTCTTTTTATATCAATTAAATCTTCCTCAGATATACCTAAAGAAGCATTGTCCTCTGGCAATTTTTCAATATTCAATTTTGTTAATAATAGATTGGTGTAAGTAAATAAAAAGCCTGCTATAAATAATAATATTAAAGTAAGTAACACAATAATTCTTTTCTTTTTCACCTTATTTTTTCTTTTTTTCTTATTATATTTAGGATCCCTTTTAGTATTTGATCTTTGTTTTAGTCTAGGACGTTTATTAGTAGCGTGTCTCGCGTTAATACTTATATTATCTATAGGGCCAGTAGCCATAGTACACCTTCTTTCAAAAAAGTTATACATACATAATACGAAAAAATTACTTTACAGTTACGATGTAAAATATTACCGGTATATATAGAGTATACAATATTTTTCCTAATAATAGAATAGTTAAAATGTGGAAATGTTTGATTATTAAAAAAACATTCTTAGTATTTATATTTGCCTTCACATAAAAAGTGATATAATATATGAATGTGATGTGATTGTGATTAGAACTTAAAATTTTTGATTAAAAAATAGCACTAAAGTTTATATAACATCGTATATGAACAGGAAGGGGTAAATATGAATAAAGATTATTTTGTGCATGAATCCAGTTATGTGGATATGCCATGTGTTATAGGGAAGGGCACCAAGATATGGCACTTTAGTCACATAATGAAGGATTGTATCATTGGTGAAAATTGCAATATTGGACAGAATGTAGTTATTTCCCCGGGAGTTATACTTGGAAATGGAGTTAAGATACAGAATAACGTTTCTGTTTATACTGGTGTAATATGTGAAGATGGAGTGTTTTTAGGACCTTCATGCGTATTTACAAATGTTATTAACCCAAGGAGTTTTATAGAAAGAAAGTCAGAATTCAGAAAAACAATTATTGGAAAAGGTGCAAGTATTGGAGCTAATGCAACCATAGTTTGTGGTCATAAAATAGGACAATATGCGTTGATTGGAGCTGGTTCTGTAGTTACTAAAGATGTGCCTGATTATGCTTTAGTTGTAGGAAATCCTGCAAGAGTTATTGGGAGTGTATGCCAGTGTGGTGAAAGACTTGACTTTAAAGGAAACTTTGCTAAATGTGAAAAGTGTGGTTTGGAGTATGTGGAAGCAAATGGGGTAATTAGAAATGTGAATGCATAGATAAACTTACTTTGCGCATAAATGTTAGCACATCCTAAACATTGGAATTATGAACATTAAGAAAATTGCATTTCATTGAAAAAGATATATGAGGTTTAAGAATTAGCATTAAAACATCGAGGTGATAAAATTGAGAAAAATAAATAAATTAATTATAATTGATATAGTGTTTGTAATTTTATCACTATATCTAGCTTTTTTGCTGAGATTTGATTTTGGAATGGATAATGCTTATAAAGAATATTTGAATTTCGCAATGATGTCTATAGTACCTTTTGTAATTATTACTATAGCTTGTAATTATTTATTTTCTTTATATAGCAGAATATGGAGATATGCATCGGTAGAGGAACTTTTATCAATTGTATTATCTGTATCATTATCAAATGTTTTATTTATTGTTTATAGTTATGTTATTAATTATAAAGTATTACATACAAGTTATTTTAGATTTCCTTTTTCTATGCACATAATAGCTTGGATTATTTCAGTTGCCCTTCTTGGTGGTGTAAGATTTATATTTAGAATAGGTGATGCAGCTAATCAATTTAAAGAAGGGACTACTGGAAAAAAGAAGCTTCTAATAATAGGAGCTGGTGAGGCGGCAGCGATGCTCATTAGAGAAATTAAGAATCATAGAGAATTAAATTATAATATAATAGGACTTATTGATGATGATGTATCAAAGTTAGGTAGAAAGATAAAAGGTGTAAAAGTGCTAGGAGATAGAAGTGATATAGAAAAAGTATGCAAAGAATACAAAGTTGACGAAATAATTGTGGCAATTCCATCTGCGGACAATAAAACTAAGAGAGAAATTTACAATAAGTGCAAAAACACTAAATGCAAATTAAAAACACTACCAGGAATTTATGAGCTTATTGATAATAAAAAAATTGAAATTTCAAAAATAAGAGATGTAAATATAGAAGATTTACTTGGTAGAGAAGAAGTCCATCTTAATATTGAAGGTATAAGTAAATATGTAAAAGATAAAGTGGTCCTAGTAACTGGAGGGGGAGGATCAATAGGGTCTGAACTATGCAGACAAGTGGCGAAGTTTGATCCGTCAAAGTTGCTAGTACTCGATATTTATGAAAATGGAGCTTATGATCTCCAAATGCAGTTGAAATATGACTATCCAGATTTGGATTTAGAAGTAGTTATAGCTTCTATACGAGATTATGAGCGATTAAAGCAACTCTTTGAACAATATAAACCGGATGTAGTTTTTCATGCAGCAGCTCACAAGCATGTACCTTTGATGGAGGATAATCCTTCAGAAGCGATTAAAAACAATATTTTAGGAACATACAACTTGCTTAATTGTGCAAGAGATTATAAGGTTAAAAAATTTGTACAGATTAGTACAGATAAAGCGGTTAACCCCACTAATATTATGGGAGCTACAAAGAGATTTTGCGAAATTATGGTTCAGGCCTTTGACAAGGTTAGTGAAACGGAGTTTGTAGCTGTTAGATTTGGTAATGTTTTAGGAAGTAATGGTAGCGTAATTCCATTGTTTAAAGAACAAATTGCTAAAGGGGGGCCTGTTACGGTAACTCACCCAGAAATAAATAGATTTTTCATGACTATTCCTGAAGCTGCTCAATTGGTACTTCAAGCAGGAGCCATGGCTGACGGAGGAGAAATTTTTGTTTTAGATATGGGAAAACCGGTAAAGATTGTTGATTTAGCTAGGGATCTTATAAGATTATCAGGACTAAAACCTGATGAAGATATAAAAATAAAGTACACTGGTTTAAGAAAAGGCGAGAAGCTTTATGAGGAATTATTGATGAGCGAAGTTGCTTTGACCAGTACTAATCATGAAAAAATATTTGTTGAAAAGCCTATGGAATACGACATGGAGTTTGTAAAGCAAAGTGTAGAGGAATTCCAAAATATCATATATTCAGATAAAGAAGAAATATTTAAATTAATTCAAAAAAAAGTACCCACATATAAAAGAAATTTAAATTAATGGAGGTAAAAATATGTCAGAGTTGAAAGAAGAACTTTTGGAGAAAATTAAAAGCAGAAAGGCAAAGTTAGGTGTGGTTGGTCTTGGGTATGTAGGGCTACCTTTGGCGGTGGAAAAGGCTAAAGCTGGATTCCAGGTTATTGGATTTGATGTTCAAGATACAAAGGTTGATATGGTAAACAAAGGTGAAAACTATATAGGAGACATAGTTGACGATGATCTAAAGGGCCTTGTTCAAGGTGGAATGCTTAGAGCAACTAGTGATTTTGGCTTTGTTAAAGAGGTAGATGCTCTTTGCATATGTGTACCTACGCCTTTAGATCTTTATAAGCAACCTGATTTATCTTATGTAATTAGCTCCACAGAAAGTGTTGCTAAATATGCACATAAAGGTATGCTAGTTGTATTAGAAAGTACAACTTACCCTGGCACAACAGAAGAAGTAGTTAAACCAATATTAGAGTCAACTGGACTAACTGTAGGAGAAGATATATTCTTAGCATTTTCTCCAGAAAGAGTAGATCCAGGTAACAAGCAATTTAAGACAAAAAATACTCCTAAGGTAGTTGGTGGATGCACTAAAGCATGTACAGAAGTAGCTGCAGCTCTTTATAGAAATATTCTTGAAGGAGATGTTATGGAAGTTTCATCACCAGCAGTAGCTGAAATGGAGAAAATTCTAGAAAATACCTTCAGAAATATTAACATAGCTTTAGCAAATGAAATGGCAATATTATGTAATAGAATGGGCATAGATGTATGGGAAGTTATAGAAGCAGCAAAAACAAAACCTTATGGCTTCATGGCTTTTTACCCAGGTCCTGGTCTAGGTGGACACTGCATACCTTTAGATCCTATGTATTTATCCTGGAAGGCTAAAGAATATGATTACCATACAAGATTAATTGAAACTTCAGCGGAAATAAATGATTTCATGCCAGAATTTGTTGTTGACAATGCAATGAAGCTTTTAAATAAGCAGAAGAAGGCAATGAATGGAGCAAAAGTTCTACTTTTAGGTGTTGCTTACAAGAATGATATAGATGACTACAGAGAGTCTCCAACTTTAAAGGTTATGGAACATTTACTTGAAAATGGAGCTAATGTTGTTGTAGATGATCCTTATATAGCTACATTTAAACATCACGGTGAAGTATACAATACTGTGAAGTGGCAAGATGAAATAGATAGTGCAGATATAGTTATAATTACTACTAATCATAGCTGCTATCCATATGAAGAAATTGTTGAAAGAGCAAGTTTGATATATGATACAAGAAATGCAACTAAAAATGTAAAAGAAGGAAGAGAAAAAATTTATAAGTTATAAAATTAATATTATTAAGCAAGCCCTTTTAAGGGCTTGTGTTGTACTTTGAGTTTAATTAAGATGTTTAGAGGTAAGAAATAAGAATAATATTACAAGTAGGGTGAAAGTATGGAAAAATTAAAATTTGCTTTAATAGGTTGCGGACGAATTTCTTACAAACATGTGGAAGGAATTGTAGCAAATAAAGATGAAGCTGTTTTGACTGCTGTCTGCGATATAATCACAGAGAATGCAGAAAAAAGAAAAATAGAGTATGAAGAAAAGGTTCAAGATACTAACATAAAAGTGACTGTATATAAAGATTACAAGGAAATGTTAGATAAAGAGGACATTGATGTTGTAGTTATTGGAACAGAAAGCGGCTACCATGCAGAAATAGCTATATACTGCATGAATAAAGGAAAGCATGTTATAGTTGAGAAACCTATGGCTTTATCTATAGAAGATGCAGATGAAATGATAAAAGTTTCAAAGGCTAATGGAGTAAAGCTCTGTGTTAGTCACCAAAATAGATTCAACAAACCTATTCAACTTATGAGAAGAGCTTTAGAGGAAGGTAGATTCGGAAAGCTTATAAACGGAACAGCAAGAATTCTATGGAATAGAAATATGGATTATTATCTTCAAGCACCTTGGAGAGGAACCTGGCAGTTAGACGGTGGTACTTTAATGAATCAATGTATACATAATATTGATTTATTACAATGGATGCTAGGTGGAGAAATCGACACAGTATATTCAATGTCTGATACCTTTATTAGAGATATAGAAGCAGAAGACTTTGGAGCTATTTTAATTAAATTTAAAAATGGCGCAATTGGTATTGTAGAAGGTAGTGCTTGTGTATATCCTAAAAATTTAGAAGAAACCTTAAGTGTATTTGGGGAAAATGGTACTGTTTGCATAGGAGGTATAGCTGTAAATAAAATCGAAAATTGGAGATTTAGCGATAATAAAGACAGCGAAGAAGAGATGCTTTCTAATCAGGAAAAGGACCCAGATACTGTTTATGGTTTTGGACATAAGCTATTATTCAAAGATATGATTGAAGCAATAAAGAATAACAGAGAGCCTCTTATTAACGGTGAGGAAGGTAAAAAAAGTGTGGAAATTATTTTAGCGGCATATAAATCTAGATTGACTGGCTTGCCTGTTAAATTCCCATTAGAAAAGTTCTCAACTATGGATATGAAAAAAGCTTTGGAAAAATAGGTGATATAATTATGAAAATTTGTATACTAACCACGGGACACAATGCCTTAGATGATAGAATTTTCTATAAACAGGCTTTATCTTTAAAAGAAATAAGTGATGATATAACAATTATTGCTCCAGATCTTAAAGAGTCCTATGAAGTTGATGGAATTAAAATAATCGGTGTAACAAAACCTGAATCCTTGTTAGACAGATTCAGGATAATGGATGAGCTTATAGATAAAGCTATAGAACAGAAGGCTGATATTTATCATTTTCACGATTATGAACTTATATTGAAAACTTTAAAAATCAAAAAGAAACTTCCAAAAGCAAAGATTATATATGATGTTCACGAACACTATCCTGACATGGTTAGGATGAGCAAAAAGTTGCCTAAGGCCATAAAGCCCTTTGTTGCTCTTGCCGTAGATCTGGTTGAAAAAATGAAGACTAAAAAGTTTGATTACATAATTACAGCAGATGATGCAGTAAAAGAAAGATTAGAAAAGCTTAATAAAAATATAGAAGTAATATATAATTTTTCTGATTTTAAGGTAAAAAAAGAAGATAAAGTGGAAAAGAATTATGATGTGATCTATCAGGGAGGTATAACCATTGAGAGAGGTGTTTTTGAGTTAGTTAAGGCTGTTGAAATTGTGAAGAACAGCTATAAAAAAGATGTATCAATGGTTTTTGTTGGCCCTATAAGTGATAAAGAGGTTGAAGAAAAAGTATTGCCTTACATAGAAGCTCATAACCTACAAGAAAATGTGAAGTTCCTTGGAAAAGTGCCTCATGTTGAGGTTGAGGGATATATAAGAAAATCAAAAATAGGAGCTGTAACCCTATTGCCATACCCTAAGTACTTTAAAAACATTCCTATTAAGCAATTTGAATATATGAGTTGTGGCGTTCCTGTTATCGGCAGTGATCTTCCACCTATCAAGAAATTTGTAAGTAAGTATAATGCTGGCTTAATAGTTAACCCCCAAGATGTAGAGGATATAGCAAAGGCAATTATGAAATTGCTAGATAATGATGAATTAAGAAATGAAATGGGTAGCAATGGTATGTTGGCTGTTGAAAAAGAATATAATTGGTCCCAAATGCATGGAAGATTGATAAATATATACAAGTCAATAGCTAATAAAACTAATTAATGATTTGAGATAGTTGAAATAAAAAGTTCTAATTAACTTTTTAATATTATGGGGGATAGGTATGTCGAAAGTAAAGAATGTCACTAAATATAGTATGCTAATAACTATTATTCTTGTATTAAGTAAAATGACTGGTTTTATAAGAGAGGCTATTGTTGCAGCAGTTTTGGGAGCTAGTAGACAATCAGATATATTTAAATTATCTTCATCAATGCCTAATGTTTTATTTAGCTTTATAGCTGCAGGGCTGACCACCTCCTTTATACCGGTTTTTTCCGATATAAAAAACGATAAAGAAAAATCTAAAGCTTTTTTTAATAAGATAATAAATATAATTGCACTAATATGCTTAGTGGTAGCAGTTATAGGTATTATTTTTGCAAAGCCATTGGTTATAGCCTTTGCCAGCGGCTTCGATAGAAGTCAAATAGATATTGTTGTATATTATACAAGAATTTTAATGCCGTCTATTGTCTTTCTTGGAGTAAGTGGCTTATATACCGGCTATCTTCAAGCTAAAGGGATTTTTTTGCAGCCTGCTCTGACAGGAATTGCTGCTAATTTCGTGGTTATTATAGGCCTTTTAGTTTTTAAAGGTTATGGCCTTATGCCAGCGATAATATCTGTATTTATAAGCGCAATAGCACAGCTTTTAATACAGGCTCCCTTTGCTAAAGAGCATAAATATGAATTTATCATAGATTTTAAAGATCAGTATGTAAAACGAATGCTTCTTTTATCTATACCAACTATTATTAGCTGTATAATAGCACAATTAAACTCAATGGTTTCAACGAATTTTGCTTCAAATTTTGGGCCGGGAAGTATATCAGTAATAGATTATGCTAGCAAAACTAGTAGCTTAATAAACCAAGTGTTTATAGTATCAATTACCACAGTGCTATATCCTACTTTAACAGAAAAGTTCTCTAGTGGAAGTAAAGAGGAGTTTGAAGATACCTTTGTAAAATCTATAGATTATGTTTCAATTGTAGCAATGCCATTAACCTTTGGAGTATCTGTTTTAAGCAAACCAATAGTGCAAGTACTCTTGGAACGTGGAGACTTTGATGCTAATGCAACGGCATTAACTGCAAGTGTCTTAAGTATATTAGCTTTTTTAGCACTAGCTAACTCATACTTTGATATACTAGGGAAGGTGTTTTTTGCTTCAAAGAATACTTTAACCCCAATGATTAATGGTATATTATCTGTAATTATTACAGTAGTCTTGATGTTTATATTGGCGCCTAAGTATAAAATTGAAGGAATTGCTATAGCATTAACTTTAGCAATGGCTATAATTGTAGTAATAATGTATATTGAGTTAAAGTCTAAGTTTAAAGGATTAGATACGAAAAAAATTCTATTTAATTTATCTAAAATATTATTATCTGCTGTTATTATGTCTATAGTTACAAAATATTCCTATGATATATTAACCTCTATAAATAGTTCAGAGAGTAAGATTTACTTGCTTGTAAAAATGTCTATATCTACATTGCTGAGCGCCGCTGTCTATGCAGTTTCTTTAATTGTTCTAAAGGTGGATACAGCAAAAGACGTTTTAAAGATTTTTAAAAGATCAAAGTAGAAAAAGGTGATTTTTAGTGAAGAAGACGCTGATTGCTATAGTTTCAATTGTTTTAGTCCTGGCTTTAAATGTAGGCTCCTATGTTTGGGGGACTAAACTTAGAAGTAACAAGGAAGACTTAAACCAATTGATAGAAAAGGATACAGAAGAAGCGGTAGTAGTAAATGTTTGGATGAAAAGTGGTAATATATCTAATGCAATTAGAATACAGTTAGAGCAATTTAACGCCAAGCACAAAGATATCAAGATAGTTTATAGAGCATATGATGATGATTACTACAATATGCTCAGAACATCCTTGGTAACAGAAAATGGACCGGATATATTTGAAAATAGTTATGATTGGGATTTATTAAAGCAAGGAAGAATCACAGATTTAGATGAATTGTCCCTAAATTTAAGGGATGTAAGAGATGATGTATATTATATTTATGATGAGAAAAAGATTGGTGTGAATCTTACTGCAGATGCTGGTATGCTTATTTGGAATAAGGATATTTTTAAAGAAGCTGGTATAGATGAAAATACAAGTATAAAAACTTGGGATGAACTTTTAGCAGTTGCTGAAAAAATAAAATCTTCAAAAGATGATGTTATTCCCTTTGGTTTAACAATGAATTCCTTTAATATGGAGGACTTACAAGTAGCTGTAGGTCTACCTTCTGCTGCAATGGGAAATACATATCCATCTCTTTGGGACTATAGAAAAGGACAATATGAATATAGTAATGCCAAGGATATTATTAACTTCTATAAGAATTTATATGAAAAAGAATTAATATATGAGGATTTTGATAAAAAGACTGCAGATGAGAAGATGTTGGACTTTTATAGTGGTAAAACAGCTATGGTATTAGTTGGTACCGGAAATTTGTCTCAACTACTATATGGATTGCCTCCAACCTTTGAATATGGTGTAACAGATGTACCTGTGTTGGAGAGTAATAGTGATGTAGATAGATACTTTATTAATCCATCTACCACATTCTTTGTCAATAGCAAATCTATTAAAAATCATAAGAAAAAAGAGGCTATAGAAAAGGTATATAATTATATGTTAGAAAAAGAAAATAACCTTCAACTTTTAAAATCAGATAGGATATTAACTATAGCTAGCAAGAACATGGATTATACTTCTTCTACAATAGGTAAATGCATAGATATAGACAATTATGAAGTTCCAATTTATGATCCAACTCTATTCATTGGACATAATTATGTAAAAGATTATGACCTAATTAATAGTGTAATAAAAGGTGAACTAGACATTGATAAGGCTATTAAAGATATAAATGACTCCTACAACAATGAGATAAAGATAATTAAAGATGTAGGAGGCTTGGACCTAACAAAATATAAAGAAAATTAATTAGGGGTGCAAAAAAAGTATGATTATACTAAAAAAAATGGCAGAACATAAAAAATGGATTATAACAATGTTTGTAGTAGGATTGATATCCGGGCTGTTAAATTATAGCACACTAGGGGCTAAGGATACCCTTATGTTCTCTATTGCCACCTTTTTATTATTAGTATGTCTTTACTTATTGTATAAAAAGGAAAGAAAATATTCTATTATTATTTTTATTATCGGGATGCCTTTCTTAGTAATGGCTAGAAAAGTAGTTATGTTTGATTTTCTACTTTTTAGAATTACCTATGAATCATTATATATTACTATATTATTTGCTACGGGAATTAAAAGATACATATCTGAATTTATCAATTTACGTAATGATAAAATAGATATAGTTTTGAAAATCAGCTTATGTTTGTTAATAATATTTGCTTATAATAGTAGCTTTTTTTCTGATAACATTATGAAGAGCTTGGCGGAAGTATACTCTTCTGTTTTGGTTCCACTATTCTTTTTTTTGTCAATTATAGGTGAATTCACTAAAAAAGATATTAAGCTAATATATATTAGTCTTATGATTTCTTTAGATTTTAGTTGTTTTTATGGTTTTCTGCAGGTTTTATCTGTTAGATCTATTAGTAATAGAGATATGCTAACCTTCGGATATCATAACGTTAATATATTTGCCATGTTATTAATGCTAGAGTTTCCTTTGCTTTTAGAAATGATTTTATATCATGCTAAACAAAAGAGAGAGAAGATTTTTTATTTAATTTCCTTACTAGTTCAACTTATGGCTTTATATGTAACCCATACTCGTGGGGCTTGGATCTCAGCTATAATTGTAATTTTCATTTTGCTTATGAGCAAAAGGTATAAAAAAGTATTTTATGCTTTTGCTGCAGTTGGATTGTTATTTTCTAAGAAGATAATTTCATTTGTTTTAAGTAGAGGCACAGGAAAGGCTTTCTTAAAAAGTGAATCTACAATAGCACGAGTTCAGTCCTTTTATACATCATTAAAGTCAATAACTTACTATCCTTTAGGTGTAGGAGGAGATAATTTTCCGGAGATTTACAGGGTTTTAGCACCAAGAGGTTATGAAATTATGCCAGAGAGCTTCAGGACACAAATAGTAACTGCAGCATATACCCTAGAAGCGGCACATAATTTATGGCTTCAGGTGATGGTTGAGTATGGTATTATTACTATGATAGCTTTCTTTATAGTTGTAATAATCATGGCTATTATAAGTTTTAAGCAAAAATCTAACCGTGGCTTGTTCGCAGCAGTTATATGCTATATGATATTTTCCATGTTAACTGGGGTAGAATTTAATCATAAAGGTGTACTTACTCATACCTTAGTTATTTGGACTATATTTGCTATGATAATTATCAACAGGAAAAGAGAGGATAGTAATGTTAAAAAGGATAATTAAAAGAGTATACTACTTCTTTCATAGTTGCTACATGTCTATATTAAAAATGAAAGCTAAGATCTTTGGAGAATCAGTTATAATAAAATATATAGAAAATTGTAGTGAAAGAAAGTTACCAAATGCTCTAAAAAAAATAGGTGTAAAAGTAGATGAATCCTCAAATATTAAAGCAGGCTTGGTTTTAGAAAATTCCGCAGGGAATTTTAGCAAATTGAGTATAGGTAGCAATTGCTATATTGGTAGAAATGTTTTTTTTGATTTAGTAGAGCAAATTAATATAGAAGATGAAGCCGTTATTTCTCAAGGAGTTACTATTTTAACTCATCAAGACGTAGGAGAAAGATTTTTATCTAATTATTATAAAAGAAAAACTGGAGCAGTAACTTTAGGTTATGGGTGCTGGATTGGAGCAAATGCTACAATTTTATGTGGAGTAAAAATAGGCAAAGGAGCTGTAGTTGCTGCTGGCGCTGTAGTTACAAAGGATGTTAAAGATTTTCAAGTAGTAGGTGGAGTACCTGCGGAGGTAATTAAGGAACTACAGCAATAAGGAGGTCAAACATATGAGAATTTGCTATATTGCAAATGCAGTAAGCGAACATACTCAAAAGTGGTGTGAGTATTTTTCAAATTTAGGTTATGAAGTTCATGTAATTTCTAGTCACTATCATGATATAAAAAATTGTAAGGTGCATTATATACCATATGGTTTAAAAAACTTTCCTTTTATGAAATCTAAAGTACATAAAAAAATAAGTGAAATTAATCCAGATATATTGCATTGCCATCAAGTAAATGACTGTGCTTTATATGGTGTAACCTATAAGAAAATGAAGGTTATAGTGTCTGCCTTAGGGTCAGATATATTAATAAGTCCTGAGAAGTCAAAAATCCTAAAGCAAATGGTTAAATATATTTTAAAAAGGGCAGATTTTATAACCTCTGACTCAATCTATATGACTAAAAAAATAATAGAATTAGGTGGCAATGAAGAAAATACCTACACTTTTCCTATGGGTATTGAAGATGAGGTCCTTAATTATAGGCATACTTATAGTAATGATAATAAAAAAATTAAAATAATAAGTACGAGGAGACTGGAAAAGCTCTACAATATAAATATAATTATAGAGGGAGTAGCCTTAGCTATAAAAAATGGCTTGGATATTTCCTTGGAAATAGCTGCTGGAGGATCGGAGCTAGAAAATCTCAAGCTATTAGTTAAGGAACTTAATGTATCTGATAGAATATCTTTTTATGGTCCATATAAGCCCCATTTAATTGGTAGCCTATTGGAGAATAAAGACCTGTTTGTATCTATTCCAAGTTCTGATGCTACATCTGTAAGCTTGCTAGAAGCAATGGGCTGTGGAATTTTTCCAATAGTTTCAGACTTGCCAGCTAATGGAGAATGGGTAACTGATAGAGAAACAGGTTACATCTTAAAGGACATTACTCCAGAGGAAGTTTGTAAGGCTATTGAATGGTCTGTAAAAAATTGGGATAAAGTTGTAGAAGCATCAGAGAAAAATATATCACTTATAAAGGAAAAGGCTCTTTGGAGAAACAATGTAAAGATTGTAGAAGATATATATAAGAAAGTTCTAAAATAAAAGTATAAAAGGAATAGAGTGGTACTTATGAAGGATGTAAATGTAAGGTTTCTAAATGAAAGTGAATACGAGATATGGGATGAGTTTGTTGATGCATCTCCTCAAGGAAATATATTTAATAAAAGCTACTGGTTAAAGCATGTATGCAGTAACTTTGATATTCTTGTGGCTGAAAGTAAAAATAAAATAGTGGCAGGGATAGTACTTCCTTATATGAAGGGAAAGATATACAGAAATCCTAAGCTTACACCTCAATTAGGTGTGCTGCTAGAACCGAGAGATCCAAAGCAAAAATATTCAACCTATTTATCTAGAGAAATAGAACTATCAGAGGAACTCATAAAAAGCTTTCCTAAGTTTAATCAATTTGATTACAACTTTAGTTATAATTACACAAATTTTATGCCTTTTATATGGAATGACTTCAACGTAAATGTAAGATATACATATGTTATAGAAGATCTCTCAGATATAGATAAGGTATACAGCGACTTTCAGTATGATATAAAATATCAAATTAAGAAGGCAGTTAAGAGTAATATTACTGTTACTGACAGATATGGAATTGATGAGTTTTATGAAATAAATAAGAAAACCTTTGATAGACAGAAGATGCAGATGCCTTATACCTTAGAACTTTTAAAAAATATTGATGAGGAATTAGCAAAAAGGCAAAAGAGAAAGATATTTTTTGCAGAAAACAATGAGGGGAAAATCATTGCAGGAGTTTATATAATATACGATGAAAAATGTGCCTATTATCTTATGGGCGGTGCGGATCCAGAATACAGAAATATGGGAGCACAAGCTCTAACCCTTTGGGAGGCAATAAAATTTTCATCTACTGTATCAAAGCAGTTTGATTTTGAGGGATCTATGGTTAGAGGCATAGAAAGTGCTTTTAGACAATATGGAGGAACACAGAAAATAATATACAATGTAAATAAATCTAATCTATACACTAAAATTGCTATTGATTTTGCGAGAAAAAATAAGAACTGGATAAGAAAAGTATTTAAGGTGTGATAATACATGATAAATATAGTAATAAACAAAGAAAGAGTAAATATAAGGGAATCAGTATATTCTTTTTATTATCTTACTAAGGATATAGATGAAGAAATAAGCTATAGTGTCACAGAAAAAGAAGGATACACAAATATATTTTATGGTTTTGATGATAACAATTCTTACGGAATTCATATACCTTGCTTTTTTAACAAAAACTATCACGTAGCTTTTAGCAGCTTTGAAGATACTTATTTTATGCATGATAAAGGAGAAGCTGAAAAGCCTTATACTATTAATGAAAAGGGTGTAATATTTGGTTTTGATATTGCATATAGCACCTTTTACCTACTTACCTGCAAGGAAGAATATGAGATAAGTAAAAGAGATGATAAGGAAAGATTTTTAGCGAATTTTAGTTATAGGAAGGACTATATTGATGTACCTTTTGTGCAAGTCAATCAGCAGATTTTATATAAAGCTTTAGAAGGTATAAATTATAAGTTAAAGTTATTAAAAAGGGAATTTGAAGTTTTTTTAACTCATGATGTTGATAGTATAAATAGCCGAGATAAATATGTTTTTTTGCATAATGCTAAAGATTTATTAACTAACAGAAATAAAAAGTTTTCTCAAAGGTTAAACACTTTAATAAAGGAAATAGTAAAAAATCAACACTTGCAAATTATGAACTACTATGATATTGAAAAAAGTTTTGGTGCAAGGTCAGAATTTTATTTTATACAAGGGAAAGAACATAGGCTAGGAAAAAGGTATGAACTAGATAAAATTAAACCTATGTTAGATAAGATAACAGCAGAAGGCTGGATATGTGGAATACATACCAATTTTTTCTCATATAAGGATACTAACAGTATCAAAGAAGAAATTAATAGTATAGAAAGAGTTACTGAAAGGAAAGTTATTAGCTGCAGAAACCACTATTTAAGGTTTGAAACACCTACTACATGGCATTGTTTAAGTGATGCCGGTATAAGATGTGATAGCACTACAGGCTATTCTGATAGAAATGGATTAAGAGCTGGAACTATTAGGGGCTTTGTACCCTTTGATATCAATAGCGGTGAGTTAATTAATCTTTATGAAGTGCCACTGATAGTTATGGATGGTATAGTTATGGAGACTAATGCCTCCTTAGAAGAAAAGTGGCAGCAAGTAAAGAAGATGTTGGAATTATGTTATGAGTATAAAGGTTCTGCCTCTGTGCTTTGGCATCAGAGAATGACTTGTTATGCTGATTATAAAGAAATATATATTAGAATTCTACAATTTGTAAAAGACAAGGGCGGTAAATTTACCACTTCTGATCAATATATAAATTCACTACAAAAGGAGTACTCTGAAATATTGGCTATCATAGAAAAACTTCAGAAGTAAAGATGGATAATGAAGGGAGAACTAGCAATGAAGATTATTACTGTTATTGGAGCAAGACCGCAATTTATTAAAGCTGCAGCGGTTTCTAAGGTTTTAAGAGAAAAACATGAAGAAATTTTAATACATACAGGTCAGCACTATGATGAAAATATGTCCAAAATATTTTTTGATGAGTTAGGAATTCCAAAGCCAGATTATAACTTAGGTGTAGGCTCTGGAGGGCATGGAAAGCAAACAGGGGAAATGCTAATAGCCTTAGAAGAAGTGTACTTAAAGGAAAAGCCAGATTTGGTACTAGTTTATGGTGATACTAATTCTACCTTAGCAGGAGCCCTATGTGCCAGCAAGTTGCTTATTCCTGTGGCCCATGTAGAGGCAGGCCTTAGAAGTTTTAATATGGCAATGCCAGAGGAGCAAAATAGAATATTAACAGATCATATTTCTAACTTTTTGTTTGCACCAACAGCTACTGCAGTAAGAAATCTTCAAAATGAATCTTTAAAAAATATATATAATGTTGGCGATGTAATGTATGATGCTACATTAAACTTTCAAGAGCTTTCTAAGAAGAAATCTAATATTGTAGAGAGATTAGGATATAAAGATAAGCCTTACATATTAGCAACAATCCATAGAGCGGAAAATACAAATCATATAGAAAGACTTAAAAATATTATCGAGGCTTTAAATGAAAGTACCTATGAAATAATAATTCCGCTTCATCCAAGAACCACAAAATATATTAGTGAATATAATCTTCATTTCAATTCAAATGTTAAAGTAATAGAGCCGGTAGGCTATCTAGATATGATAAATTTAGAAATGCATGCAGAAAAAATTGTAACAGATAGCGGTGGAGTTCAAAAGGAAGCCTTCTTTATGGCTAAGCCTTGTATTACTATGAGAGATGAAACGGAATGGGTAGAAACCGTAGAAAATGGTTGGAATATCATAGTTGGTACAGATAAAGATAAGATACTAGAGGCCATCTCTAATTTTACTCCGCAAAATGAGAGAGAAGATATATTTGGCAATGGAAAGGCAGCAAATGAAATTCTTAAAATTTTAGATAATAAACTTTGTTAGAGGTGAAAAATGAAGATACTTTTTTTAACTCAATATTGTCCGCCAGAGGTAGGCGCTCCACAAAATAGAATATTTGAATTTGCTAAACAGCTAAAAAAATTTGGTCATGAAGTTAGTATACTAACTGCTATGCCTAACTATCCTAAAGGTGAAATATTCGAAGAATATAAGGGCAAAAAGGTATGTGTTGAGGAGTTAGAAGGTATAAGAATTGTAAGAACTAGTATTTACGCAACTAAGGAAAAGAGTTTTACAAAAAGACTTAGAAACTATCTATCCTTTACCTTTTCATCCCTTTTGTCCGGATCTAAATATATTGATAAACAGGATGTAATAATCACAGAGTCTCCACCACTTTTTCTAGGCTGGTCAGGTTATCGTTTAGCTAAGAAAAAGAAGGCGAAATTTGTTTTTAACGTTTCAGACCTATGGCCGGAATCTGCTGTTAAGTTAGGGGTTTTAAATAATAAAATGTTTATCAAGGCTTCAACCTGGTTAGAAGAATTTTGCTACAGGAAAGCAGCAGCAGTTACAGGGCAAACTAAAGGTATTGTAGATAATATAGTAAGCAGAGGTTTTGGTAAAGATAAGGTTCATCTTATAACCAATGGAGTAGACACTGAGTTCTTTAAACCAGAAAATCGTAGTGATGAGGTAAGAAAGTCTTTGAATATTTCCGATAAATTTGCAGTATGCTATGCAGGTATACACGGAATAGCTCAAGGCTTAGAAGTGGTTATTAATGCAGCGGAGCTATTAAAAGATTATGAAGATATAAAATTCCTATTCTTTGGTGATGGACCAGAAAAAGAAAAGTTAATAAATTTAGTTAAAGAAAAAAATTTAACTAACGTTGATTTTCATCCAGTGCAAATGAAAAAGAATATGCCAAAGATAATTGCTTCTATGGACGCTACAGTAATACCTTTAAAAAAGCTTGATCTGTTTAAAGGTGCCTTGCCTTCAAAAATGTTTGAAGCTTTAGCATCAGAATTGCCTATTGTAATGGCTGTAGATGGAGAGGCTAAGGAACTAATTGAAAAAGCACAAGCAGGTATATGTGTAGAACCGGAAAATGAAAGAGAAATAGCGGAAGCAGTACTAAAGCTATATAAGGATAAAGAATTGAGAAAAGAATTAGGAAGTAATGGTAGACGTTATGTTATAGATAATTTCTCCAGAGAAGCTATTACAAGAAAGTTGGAAGCAATATTGCAAAAAATTGTGTAAAGCTACTAATGGACAGCTAGGTAAAAGATAAATTTACTTTTAAGGAGAATTACTATGCTTAAGAAAGCTACATATAAGTCAATAATTTTACTTGCAATCCTAGTATTAATTTTGGCAGTATTAAATCCAATATTTGTACTAAAGGTAAACCATAGAGCTAAATTATATCAGGGACTATATGATGATTCAAAGACACAATATGATGTAGCTTTATTTGGATCCAGTCATATGAATGGCTTAATTAATCCTAATATTTTATGGAAAGAACATGGTATAACAAGCTTTAATTACGCCACTGGGGGGCAGCCCATAGATGTAACCTATTATCTTTTAAAAGAATTTTTAAAGAATCATTATAGTCCAATAGTTGTGTTAGATGTATACTACTTAGGTTTAACTACAGAATATGGGGATGAAGCTTATATAAGATATGTATTGGACAACATGAAGTTTTCTAAGAATAAAATAGAAGCAATATTAAATTCCACTCCTAGGGGAGAATGGGCAAACTATTTCTTTCCAATAATAAAATACCATAGTAGATGGAAGGAATTAAATGAAAGCGACTTTCAGTATGATTACCAAAGCGGTTATTTTATGAAAGGTTTTGGTGCTGGAGAAGAAAGATATGGTCAAAATAGCAATTCTGATATATCCACCAAAGAAAGTGCTGAGCTTCCAAAAAAGTCAGAAGAATATTTATACAAATTTATTCAATTATCTAAAGAAAAAGGGTTTAAACTAATCCTGGTTAATGCACCTTATGATTACACCAGTACTGCGGGTTTTGATAACTGGCATCAAGAACCTGCAAAAATGTATAATAAGATAGCAGAAATAGCGGAGGAAAATAAGATACCTTTTATAAATTATAATAATTTATTTGATGAAATAGGTTTTGATTTTAAAAATGATATGAACAATATAGGACATGTTAACATTTGGGGTGCCAAAAAGGTTACAGAACATCTTGGAAAATATTTAAAAGATAATTATGAACTAGAAGACCATAGAAATGATAAAAAATATGAGCAATGGAATAAAGACTATGAACAATATGAGGCTATATACAAAGATAAATTAAAGTAAAATAAATGGGATAGTTACCTTTACAGTAGCTACCCCATTTTTTATTATATCTATAATAAATATTGATATTAAAATTGCATGTATATAAATTGCTGCTGACTGTATGCCGGACCGTATACTCCAAATATTAAAAGTCCTACCACAAAAACTATATATATCATCCATCTGAAGATTAAATTTTGATTGAACAAAAGTAGTTTAACATCTTTTCTTCTTTGCAATAAATCTACAATAAAGACTATTTCTATAGAAACTAAAGCTATGGTAAAATCTTTCCCGTCTAAACCTAATTTATATAAAGAACCATCAGTAAATATCCATGGATTGAAATAAAAGCTGTTTTTAATTAAAAGTAAGGCGTCAGAAAGAGAGTTGGCTCTGAAAAATAGCCAAGCAAAGTCAACCAAAATAAAGGTTATTAAAACTTTAACTAACCTATAACTAAATACCTCTGTTCTAATATGTAGTTTATTAATAATTGCATTTTTAGGTTTTTCAATTATCTTACCAACAACTTGATATAAACCGTGTAAGGCGCCCCAGATTATGAAAGTAAAAGCAGATCCGTGCCAAAGTCCGCTTACTATAAACACTATCATTAAATTAATATATGTTCTAATTTTTCCTTTTCTACTACCACCCAGTGGAAAATATAAGTAATCTCTAAACCAAGTGCTAAGGCTAATATGCCAATTTCGCCAAAATTCTTTTATAGACTTTGAAAAATAAGGTTGATGAAAGTTATTTATTAATCTAAAGCCTAAAATCTCTGCACTGCCTCTAGCCATATCCGTGTATGAACTAAAGTCACAGTAAATTTGAATGCCATATAAGACTGTAGCTAATATAATTTCAAGACCTTTATGGTTGTTAGGGTTGTTATAAACTTCATTTACTAAAATGGCTATTCTATCTGCTATCATTAGCTTTTTGAATAAGCCCCAAAATATTATGTATAGCCCACTTTTAATACGATCATAGTGGAAAGAATGTTTCTCATCCAACTGATCAATAAAGTCCTTTGATTTTTCTATAGGACCGGATAACAATGTAGGAAAAAAAGAAACAAAAAGGGCGTATTTACCTAAATGCTTTTCTACTTTAACATCTTCCCTATATACATCTATAATATAACTTATGGCCTGAAGAGTATAAAAAGATATACCAACAGGTAATAAATAGTCAAAGCTATGTATATTTATAGAGATATTAAGTAATGATAGGGCTCTTCTTAAAGTATTACTAAAAAAATTGTAATATTTGAATAAAAATAGTGAACCTAAATTTAAAATTAAGCCAGCAGATAATACAATTTTTTGCGTTATCTTGACTTTATTTTTGCTTTCTATCTTTTTTGCTGAATCAATTAAAATACCACAAAAATATGTGGTAAAGGTAGTAAAGGCTAATAATATAGCGTATTTAGGATTCCATAGCATGTAGAAGAAATAGCTAACTGTTAGCAACCAGAGCCATTGTATTTTTTGTGGCAAAAGAAAATAAACTATTGTGACTGTAGGGAAAAATATTAAATATTTTATTGAGTCAAATAACATTAAAGATTGCCTCCTTATATGTTTTTATCCTTAGTTCAGTAGATATTATTTCCAATCATATAACTAGGCATGCACTTACTTATATGTAAAATATTATAATGGGTTATATATAGTATGTTTTAAATTAAATACTCTAAATAGACCATTCTAAATTAACTTTAAGTGATTATACACCAATGATTTCAATACTTCAATGAATATAAAAGTAAGCTTCGGTGGATATTGTATATACAGACATTTTTATTATTTTTTTATAAATCTATAAATATGGCAGAACTTGATAGCTTCTTTCTCAGGTTCTTTTTTGTTATAAGGCAAAAAGATATGTATTTTTGAATATATTGCTATGTTTCTAATAAGTGTTGATGTTAGATAGGGAAAAGATGGACAACTTATAAAGATTTTTGGAACTTATATTCATCAACACTTTTTTAAAACAAAGCTACATAGAGAAAGGGGCCACTATATTTAAGAACATTTGTTAATGCAGAACTAATAATTGCTGCAAGTTATGGTGCAACAAGAGAACTAGATAAGATTAGTCTTCAAGGTTGAAGTTTTTTTAGTAATAGAGCATAGTTAATTTTAAGAACAATAAGCAACATTTATATGTATTATAATACGAAAAACTATGCTATAATTGTCTATATATAAAGTATCGGAGGTGAGAAATGGTGAGTAACCTAAAAAGAAGTAGGAAGATTTTGTCTTTTGTAGTCGCATCAATAATGATATCTACATTTAGCATTAGAACATCAGCAGCAAGTTATAATGCAGATGTAAATAATGACGGAGTTGTGGACAAGCTAGATTTTGAAGAGATAAAAAAGTATTATAATCAAAAGAATAGTAAGTATGATATAAATGCTGATGGAATTGTAGATATTTATGATATGAACATAGTGACAAAGTCTTTTGATAATAATTTTGCTAAAAATGGTTACTATGCCATTGGGAATGATCAGAGTAATCTACTAAATTCCTCTTATGTTGTGCATAGGAATGGCTACATCTACTATAGGAATACCCAAGATGGCAATAGTCTTTATGTTCAACAAACCAATGGAGATTATAAGAAAAAATTAGTAAGTGCCCAAGTAGATTCTATAAACGTAATAGGAAGTAAAGTATACTATAGAAATATTTCTGATAGTGGTAAAATATACTCAATTAATACTAATGGAACTGACAATAAAAAAGTCTTAGATCAGTCAGTGGAGACTTTCCTTGTATCTGGTGGTTATATTTATTATAAGGGAACGGATAAAAAACTATATAAGGTCACTGTACAAGGAAGTAATAAACAGACTATAGTGAGCGAAAATGTGGACAAGTTCACTGTAACTGAAGAGCTCATATATTATACAAATGCTAGTCAAGGAAACAAGCTATACAGAATTAATATTTACGGATCAGGCAATACAGCTGTAACAGCTATGGCGGTAACAAACTTTGATATAGAAAATGGAGTAATATATTTTGTTATTAGTAATAATATACTTTATGCCATCAGTGTAAATGGTGGAAGCGCGTGGAAGATTATAGATGATCCTATTGTAGCTTTAAACGTAAAGGACAATATAATCTACTACAATTCAAAATCAAATGGACAACTTTATCGAGTTAACATTGATGGTACAAACAAAACAGCCATAGGTACTGAAAAACTTTCTACGGACCTAGCTAATGCTAAGCTTTTTGTATGTGATAATTGGATATACTATACTAATGCGCAGGATGAAAATAGGCTTTATGCTATAACTACAGATGGGATAAATAAAAAGGATATGGAAACACCAATAGTAGGAATAGTAGATGTAAGCACTACTTTAAGCTTAAGGCAAGGTCCTTCTACCAGCACTGCTTTATTAGCGGCCTTACCAAGGAACACTAAATTAGATATTATTGATAGAACATCCTCTAATGGTTCAACTTGGTACAGAGTAATATATAGAAATGGTAGTAATGAGTTAATGGGATATGTATCTGCTTACTATATTATTGTTGTTAATGATGATAGAATGTGGAATCATCTAGGAGTGCTTTCTGAAAAGTATGAGTCTAATGGTGATCCAGGAACCATATCTAATACTAAAGGGGACTTGGGAGGAAAGTCCTATGGAGCTTGGCAGTTTTCTACTACTGCAGGTTCCTTAACAACCTTCTTCTATTGGTTAGAAGGAGAAAACAAAGCTTTCTTTGATATTCTAAATGCAGGATGGGTAGCTGATGGCTATAAAAATGGTGATAATTTTGATGCTGCATGGAAGTACTTAGCTGCAAATTACTATAAAGATTTTTATAATATTCAGCATAAGTACACTAAAATGATGTATTATGATAGAGCCATTGCTGTATTAAATAGTAGATATAAAGTAGATTTCAACACCTATAGTTTTGCCTTTAGAAATGCAGTTTGGTCTACTGCAGTTCATCACGGTGTAGGGGGAGCTACTAATGCATCTAATGCACAATTACCAGGAGTTTTAAGTGTTGCCATAGAGCAAAGTCCTGCTGGTGAGAGACAAATAATTCAAAATATATATGCACAAAGATCAAGAACAGAGATTTATTTTTCTAAATATAATCCTAATAATCCAGATCATGCAGCAATATTAGCATCTGTTAAGAACAGATTTATAAATGAGTGTGAAGATGCCCTTCAGATGTACGATTATAATCGCTAGTAAATAAGGAATAGAAAAGGGAAGGACGGTGTAAGCTTTGCCTAAGAGAAGGAAGAAAAAGAAGAAAAACATATTAGTAGTAATATTACTATTACTATTATGTATTATAGGGGTAGCATCATACTTTACTGCTTTAAAGTTCTTTGGAAACAGTAATAGTAGTGATAGTAATAAAAAAGCTCCAGGAATTAACAATGGTGTGATTCAGTCATCACCTTCTGATACTGAAGAAAAGAAAAATAAAGAGCAGAAAACAGAAGATAAGAACTCAAAGGAAAAAACAGATAAAAATAAAGAGGAAAAAAGTGAAGAAAACAAAGAAAATACAGAAGAAAAAAAAGAAGATGAAACTGTAAAAGAAGAGAAGAAGGAAGAGGAAGTAAAAGAGGATCAACCTCCAGAGGAAACAGTTAAACCTGATAGCACTTTTGCTGAGGAAGCTGTAAATAATTTCTCTGTACTATACCCTATTACCGTTAATAGTAAGAGAACTATAGATGTATTAAACCAATTAATTGTAAAAGATAGCTCATTCTATAATGAAACCAAAAATCAGCTTGAAAATTATAAAAGCAATAACACCACTATTCAATTTACTAGCTTTTTAATTCAGGATGTAAGTTATGTAGGAAATCAACAGTTTGATATAAAGGTTTCTCAGCAATTGGTAGAAACTAAGGCTGGAAATAGTACTACCAAAAAGCAAATTGTAGTTTATAGAGTTCAATCTAGTAAAAATAGTACTGGAATAATTAAAGCTACAGTACAGTAATAGCTTAGCAAATTAAGTTAATGGAATATAAAAAGGGTTGTGACGCCAATACACTTAGTGTCACAACCTTATTTTTTATTAATGATTACTATTTTTTATAAAGATTTTTTTAGCTTATTTAAAATTTTATCTCTTTTTCTAAGAGCATTTGCATAGCTAATTTTCTTCTTTTTAGCATAGACCGTTAAAGGACAATTATGGTAGTAAACCATAATTATCAGCTCCTGTTCATCAGCAGGGAGTTTAGCTATTGCTTTCCTTAAATAACCATATTGTAGAGTTTTTATAACATTCTCTTCCATATCTTCATCATTCTTAAGGGTTTCTAAAAATTCTATAGGATCACCATCTTCTGAAGCCATTGGAGCGTTTAGGCTTACCTCGGTACCATAGTTTACATTGTCTCTCAAGGTTAACTTTATAGCATTTTGTATGCTTATCATAGCATAGGAAGTAAAGGTGTTGGAACCAACTCTGTATTTAGCTACAGCATTTATTAGAGCTACATAGGCTATTTGTAGTAAATCGTACATATCGTAGTTTTTAATATTATACTTGTTAGAAGTCTTATATATGTAGGCTTTAAAATTATCTAGTATTTTTATTAACTCCTCTTTGTTTCCGTTTTGTGCCCTTTTAACCGCTGCTTCCACTTCAAAGTGTTTCATTCTATCATCCTCCAAACATATATTCTATTACTAAATATGCAAATGTTGGAAGGTTTAACAGGTTATTATAAAAAAATTTAAAAATAAAAAATAGTTGGTAGGGAAAACTGCCAACTATTTTTAGCTTTTACAGTCACTATCTTAAAAAGATCTTTCCTAATCTATAATTCAATGGAGTGGGTTTCCGTTTTCACTGGCTGATTCAGTTGTTATTTCGCCGGAAGAGGAGGAATCGTAAGAAGTTCCGCTGTCAGTAGCATTATCCGGCTTTGTTGTATTATTAGAATCGCTCTTTGAACCTGAGCTATCATTTTCGCTAGAATCACTTGTAGGCTGCTGAGCTTCGCTAGGCGGTGACTGTTCAGTATGTATTGAAGAACTAGTGGGGGGGATGTAAAGTTCATTAGTTGTATTTGCTGCTGTAGGTTCTTTTAATATTTCAGTATTATCAGTATTCTGTTTACTGTTTCCTGTATCAGAAGTAGAACCGTTGACAGAAGTATTGCCTGTACTAATTACAGTAGATTGGTTAATTCTTTTATTTGAAGGTGTAGTTTTGCTACTATTACTATTGGATTTATTCTTAGAATTATCTGTAGAAGAACTTGCTTTATTAGTTGAATTATTATTTTTATCACTATTATTCTTGGAATCATTTTCTGAACTCTTGCTACTATCCTGTCCCACTTCAGAATCTTCTTCTTTTATGTCACTGTTGTTTGTACTTTCTTTAGTAGAATCTGTTCCTGTTGTATTAGCATCCTCGGTGTCATCTGAAAGATTACCTTTATAGGAATTATTAGTAGTGGAAGTATTAATGTTTAATATAGATTTACTTAACTTGCTTTTGTAATAATAGCTCATTGCAAAAATGGAAGAAGCAGCTATAACCGCTGTTACCAAAGCAACTGTTTTCTTATTCAATCTATCACCTCCTTTTCCTAGGGAATAATAAAATGGATCTAATGTCTTGGATGTATATAAATTTGTTGTAATTATTAGTAAATTAAGATATTAAATAGAATTATATCGTATTTTTACACTATTGTAAAGGTATATAAAGGACAGTGTTACATCAGAATTAAGTGAAATTAAGATTAAAATATCATAAGATGTGAATTTATTACATATAAATATTTAGTAAAAGCCCTAAGAACTAATCTTAAATTTTTTATATAAATATTATCAAATTTACCACAAAGTTCATTAAAAAATGAAAAAGTAAGATTTAAATTGTAAACATTCTGTAAATTTTTATACGTCTAAAAGGAAGATTGAAAAAGATTATAAGTGGATATAACTGTAAAATTTAAAATGTTATATAGTATTATTTTAAAATATGTATAAAAAGTTTTAAAAATAAAAAAAGTGATAATTTTTGATGTCGAAATACCACTAAATAAGTGTTTGGTATAAATAGTGATTTATATATTAATAAGTTAATAATGGGAATTAAATACGATAATTAAATATATTGGTTAACATCCTTCTTTGCAATAAATTACGAAATTATGTATAATATTTAGAGTAATTCCAAAATTATGGGTTATTTAGAGGTATAATCATGGAAGAAGCAACACTTGAAAAACTAGAAGAAGAATATATATTAGATATAAAATGGGAAAAAGGTATAGCTTATTTTGCTGTGAAGAGATTTATAGATTTATTTCTTTCTATTTTAGGAATAATTATTTTAAGTCCTATTATGTTAATTACAGCAATAGCTATAAAAATAGATTCTAAAGGGCCAGTATTTTTTTCTCAACAACGAGTGGGAAAAGACGGAAAGCTCTTTAAAATGTATAAATTTCGTTCCATGGTAGTGGATGCAGAAAAGCTAAAGGAAAAGTTAATGGATAAAAACGAAATGTCTGGACCAATGTTTAAAATGACCAATGATCCAAGGATAACAAGAGTTGGTAAGTTGATAAGAAAGACAAGCGTTGATGAGCTTCCCCAATTGTTTAATGTGATAAAAGGAGATATGTCCTTAGTAGGACCAAGACCCAATTTGCCAAAGGAAGTGGAACAGTTTAGCAAATATCATAAATTAAAACTCTTAGCAAAACTGGGATTAACTTGTTACTGGCAGGTTATGGGAGGAACAGTATTGGTTTTGAGAAATGGATAAAATTTGGATATAAAATACATAGAAGAGAGAAATTTTTGGCTTGATGTAAAGTTGATATTTAAGACATTTTTGTTTTGTTTGGGGATAAGAATGCTAAGTAGGATAAAATAGGAGGACACTAAATGAAGGGAATAATTTTAGCAGGGGGAGCAGGTACAAGATTACATCCTGTGACAATAGCAGTTTCAAAACAGATATTACCTATATATGATAAACCAATGATTTACTATCCTTTGTCTGTGTTAATGTTGGCAGGGATTAGAGATATCTTAATTATATCTACACCAAGAGATATAAATTGCTTTAAGGAGCTTTTAGGTGACGGTAGTAAGATTGGGGTAAATTTCAGCTATGCAGTGCAGGAGCAACCTAGAGGATTGGCAGATGCTTTTTTAGTAGGAGAAGAGTTTATAGGTAAGGATAAAGTAGCCCTTGTGTTAGGAGACAATGTATTTTATGGATATGGCTTTTCTGAAAGATTGAAGAAGGCTTCTGAAAGAGAAGGAGCTACCATTTTCGGATATCACGTAAGCAATCCAAGGGAATTTGGAGTGGTAGAGTTTGATAGTAAAGGCAATGTTATTAGTATAGAAGAAAAGCCAGAGAAACCTAAATCAAATTATGCAGTTCCAGGATTATATTTTTATGACAACGATGTGGTAGAAATAGCAAAGAATTTAAAACCTTCTCCTAGAGGTGAGTTGGAAATAACAGCAGTAAATAATGAGTATTTGAGAAGGGGAAAGCTAAAAGTAGAACTCTTTGGTAGAGGAATGGCTTGGTTAGACACTGGAACTCACAGAGGAATGCTGGAAGCATCTAACTTTGTAGAAGCAGTGCAGACTAGACAAGGTATGTATGTAGCTTGTATAGAGGAAATTGCTTATCGAAAGGGCTTTATAAATAAGGAGCAGTTACTAAGATTAGCGGAGCCTTTAACTAAAATAGAGTACGGAAAATACTTGATCAGAATTGCGGAAGAAAATTAGTAGCAATAATTTTTAAGAAATTATGGGAAAGATCCTTTTTATAAGAATTTTCCGTAGTAGAAAAAATTTCTTTTATTACAGATGAAACTATCTCATTGTTGAAATAATAGTTCAATGCAAAAATAGAAGAAGCTGCTATAAATAATGTTGTAAAAATAATCTTCCCTTTGTTCAAGTTACCACCGCCTTTTTGGTAGAAAATAATCAATTAATCACAGCTTATTCTATATATTGAATTTATGTAATAAATTTCTAGTGGTTTATTATATAGATTATATCTTGTTTTTATTATATTGTAAAGTACCTTAAAAGATGCTATAATTGTAGAATCAAGTAATATCAACGCTCTTAGCAATAACTTTCATGTAAGAAAGGCAGATTATATATATTGTTTAAGTAAGTTTTAATGGAATAATACTATAAAATTACTGTAAAATTTAGATAAACACCCTTTTATAATAGAAGTATAATTGTGATTTTTGTTGTAATGTATCAGATAGAAAAGGAGGGTGATAATAACAATAACAAGAAAATTTGCTATTATTGTAAAATTAAATGGCTTATATTAAACTTTTGGCTTTCACCCTTTACAGCAAATTAATCAATTTTGTATAATATCTTATGAACTTCGGAAAAATATCTTGTTTGGAGGATTAATCGTGAAAGATACAATGGTTGATAAACTAGATAAAAATTGTAAATTGAATATAAAACACCAAAAAAGTTTAGCTTATTTTGCGGTGAAAAGATTTTTTGACATATTTTTTTCAATGCTAGGCATTGTCGTTTTAAGTCCTTTAATGTTGATTACAGCAATAGCTATAAAATTAGATTCTAAAGGACCGGTATTTTTTTCTCAACAAAGAGTAGGAAAAGGTGGAAAGCTCTTTAAAATGTATAAATTTCGTTCCATGGTAGTGGATGCAGAAGAGCTAAAGGAAAAGTTAATGGACAAAAACGAAATGTCTGGACCAATGTTTAAAATGACCAATGATCCAAGAATAACAAGAGTTGGTAAGTTGATAAGAAAGACAAGTATTGACGAGCTTCCTCAATTATTTAATGTGATAAAAGGGGATATGTCCTTAGTAGGTCCAAGACCAAATCTACCAAGCGAGGTCGCACAATTTAACGAATATCATAAATTGAAATTATTAGCAAAACCAGGCTTAACATGTTACTGGCAGGTAATGGGTAGAAATAGTATTGGTTTTGAAGATTGGATGAAATTAGATATAAAGTATATAGAAGAAAGAAATCTTTGGGTGGATTTGAAGTTGATATTTAAGACTTTTTTTGTTTTGTTTGGAGATGAGAATGCTAAGTAGGAGAAAATAGACAAACACTATTTTCATAGAATGATAACTAGAGTTGGAGAGTGAAGAGAATATGAAAACTTACTTGGTAACCGGTGGAGCTGGTTTTATAGGATCAAATTTTGTAATATATATGCTCAATAAATATAAAGATATTAAGATAATTAATTTGGACAAGCTCACCTATGCAGGAAATTTAGAAAATCTAAAATCTGTGGAAAACAATGAAAATTATATTTTTGTCCAAGGGGATATTTGCGACAAGACTTTGGTGGAAGGGTTATTTGAAAAATATGATATAGATTATGTGGTGAACTTTGCTGCAGAATCTCATGTGGACAGAAGCATAAAGAATCCTGAAGTATTTGTACAAACCAATGTTTTGGGAACAGTTACCTTATTAAATGCCGCTAAAAAGGCTTGGGAAGTTGGAGAACATTTTAAGGAAGGAAAGAAGTATCTTCAGGTTTCCACAGATGAGGTTTATGGAAGTTTAGGAGAAACTGGTTACTTTACAGAAAGTACCCCTTTAGATCCTCATAGTCCGTATTCTTCAAGTAAGGCTGGAGCAGATATGGTAGTTAAGGCCTACTGGGATACATATAAAATGCCTATAAACATAACCAGATGTTCCAATAACTATGGACCATATCAATTTCCTGAAAAACTAATACCACTACTTATTAATAACTGTTTAAATAAAAAATCCCTACCGGTATATGGAGATGGATTGAATATAAGAGATTGGCTATATGTTGAAGATCATTGTAAAGCTATTGATATGGTGATTAAGAATGGCAGACTTGGGGAAGTATATAATGTAGGCGGACATAACGAGAGAACAAATATAACAATAGTTAAAACAGTTATAGATTACATAAATGAAAATGTAGATGATGAAGTTACAGAAGATTTAATAACATATGTAGAAGATAGAAAGGGACATGATAGAAGATACGGCATAGATCCTACTAAGATAAGGGAAGAGCTAGGCTGGTATCCTGAAACATCCTTTGAGGTTGGAATTGTTAAGACAATACAATGGTATTTAGAAAACAGGGATTGGATGGAAAGGGTGACTTCTGGAGAGTACGCTAATTACTACAACTAAAGAAGCAGTTCAAAATTCACAAGGTCAATATATGTATAATGACTACACCAAGGAATACAATGTATATCCTGCAGCAAATACTGTAGTAACTTTTAAGGATACTGCTTTGGAAAGTGCAGTAAGATCTAAATTAGGTAAGAGTTCCGGTGACATTAC